>WBZR01000814.1_pt1 | contig 45431 bp, 35 predicted proteins | sample 5204231 | NCBI WGS metagenome assembly WBZR01 (sample SAMN12412403, study PRJNA552823) | activated sludge metagenome | isolation source: activated sludge from anammox sidestream of wastewater treatment plant... | place: USA: Virginia | collected 2017-08 | reverse complement strand
GTCGACGAAGACCGGCTTCGCACCGAGCAGCGCAATCATCTCCCCCGTGGCGATGAACGTGAACGGGGTCGTGATCACCTCGTCGCCCGGCCGTATGCCCAGCGCCATCATGGCGACGAGCAGGGCGTCCGTTCCACTCGAGATCGTCAGGCAATGGCTGGCGCCAACGTATGCCGACAGCTTCCCCTCGAACTCCCTGATCTCCGGCCCCATGATGTAGCAGCCGTGATCGAGCACGGCCTGGATGCGTTGCATTACCGGCGCGCGAAGCTGCGCGTATTGCGCTTTCAGATCTATGAATTCCATGTGCCTCCCGGTCATTGGTTCCAATTCACTCGATCCTTAGGCACTTTCCGGCCCGCAGCCGGTAGCGCTCCCCGGTGCGTTCGCAACGGGCCTCGCCCGCGCCGTCGGCCGGAAACGCCAGCCGCTCGCCGGCGCGGCTGATCCACCCCCGCTGGCGCGCCGGCACGCCAAGCACCAGCGCATGGTCGGGTACATCGTGGCGAACGAGCGCGCCGGCGCCGACGAACGCGTACTGTCCGATGCGGACGCCGCAGATTATGGTGCAGTTGGCCCCGAGCGTGGCCCCCCGCCCGACCAGCGTGTCGCGATACTCGTCCTTGCGCGAGACGAACGCGCGTGGATTGATGACGTTGGTGAAGACCATGCTGGGGCCGCAGAACACGTCGTCTTCGAGGGTGACGTTGTCGTAGACCGAGACGTTATTCTGGATCCGGACGTTGTTGCCGATCACGACACGGTTGCCGACAAATACGTTCTGTCCGAGCACGCATCCCTCGCCGATGCAGGCGCCGGCGCACACGTGCACCCAGTGCCAGATGCGCGTTCCTGCACCGATGCTGGCGCCATCGTCAATGACAGCGCTGGGATGTGCCGAGTACGTCATGGTCCCCGATCAGTGATCCAGGGGCAGGCAGACGCGCCGGCCGTCACGGGCGGAAAGGTAGGCGGCGATCAGTATCTCGAGCGATCGAAGACCCTCGCGACCGTCCGTCTCGGGCTCCGCCTCGCCTCTCAGGACCCTCAGCACGTTGTCGTAATACAGCGGATGCCCGAAACCGTATACGGAGGTCGTCAGGTAGCTGGCGTCCTTGACCTTCGCGTCGTCCTCGTCCGCCTCCGCAAACTCCCAGTGCTGGATCTCGTTGACGGCGACACCGCCGACGCGAACGGTGCCCTTCTCGCCGATGATGGTGATCGAGCCCTCGAGATTGCGCGGATAGGTCAGCATCGTCACGGCGACCGTTCCCAGCGCGCCGGTACGCCACTTCACGTTCATCACTCCGGTGTCCTCGACCTGGATGTTGCGCGCGAGCGTCGCGGTATAGGCATGGACGCTCTCGACCGGCCCGATCAGCCAGTCGAGCAGATCGATGTAGTGGCTGGCCTGGTTCATGAAAGCGCCGCCATCGAACTCCCAGGTGCCGCGCCACCTGGCGCTGTCGTAGTATTCCTGCGGTCGAGACCAGAACACATTGACGGTAACCATGTAGATCCGGCCGAAGCGCTTGCGCTCGACGGCGCGCTTCAGCAATTGCAGCGTCGCGTTGCGCCGATTCTGCTTGACCACGAACAGTCGCACGCCGGCCTGATCGCAGGCATCGACCATCCGCTGGCCATCGTGCCAGTGGGTCGCCATCGGCTTCTCGGTCATGACATTGAAACCGGCCTCGGCGGCCTGGATCGTCTGCCTGGGATGAAGTCCGCTCGGCGTGGCCAGCACGACGACGTCGGCATCGACCTTGGCGAGCATGTCCTCGTATCGCGAGAACGGTCTTGCGCCGGTGAGCTTCCCGGCGTTCCCGAGTGCGACGGGGTCGATGTCGCATACCGCCGCCAGTTCGGCGCCGGCCCCGTGCTGCCGCATCGCCTCGAAGTGATTGCGCGCGATGCGTCCGCAGCCGGCGAGGGCGAACCGGATCCTTCTGTCCGCGATGGGCGGCTTGAACTGATTCAACATTGTTGTCCCCTTCCAGCCCCGTGGCTCTGGCACCGACAGGCAGGCACGCTACCGCCCTACCGCGTCGGACAAGACCCAGTATCACTGTCGGTGCAGGTTCGCACGCCCACCGGCCGCGCCAACCGCCCTTCCTGTTCACGCGATGCCAAGTACCGGGCGCTCCCGGGCGACGCCAATCTGCCCCTCCCGGCGAGCCCCGGGCCTCGCCTACCTCTGCCTGGCCTGGCTCCTGGCTCGTGGCCCTGCGGCCCCGAGAGTTTGTGCCCGGCCGAGAACGTCCGGTACGCGTATACGACCCGGCTCCAGCCGGGCCGTTATATCGCGATACAACTCGCCCGATTCGTCCAGCGCCGTCAGGATGCAACTGTCGAACGCAACGACGTTTGAGAACTCCCGCCATACTGGCCGGCCGACGAAACGGACGCGCTCGCTCGAAGGATCGTAGGTCCCCACGACTTCGAGCCCTTCCTCCTCCGCACGCAACGACGCGATCTCCGCGAGCTCCGACACACCGCACAACAGGATGAGGCCGTTGCCGTCGGCGCGACAGGCGCGCAGGGCGGCCGCACACGACTCCGAAGCGCGCCGGTAGAAATCGAAGGAGATCGACAGGTACTTCGCGGTAAGACGGCTTTTTTCCGAAAAGCCCTTGGGAGTCAGGTAGTAGAGATAGCGGTTCGCCGGCGCCTGCTTGATCTTCACGAGGCCCTTGCGGATACACCGCTTCAGATACAGATTGGTGAGTCCCAGGGCGACGTCCAGACGCTCAGCGAGGTGCCGCTGCGAGACATCGCTGCGAGAATCGATGGTCTCGAGAATTTCGAGCGTGACTGCGTCCTCGCGGTCCTGCGTGTTCATTAAATGAACACTATAGGATCCCGGACATTCAGCGTCAAGCGGGCATCGGATCAGTTCCGATGGTAGGCATCCTCGAACCGCACTATGTCGTCCTCGCCCAGGTAGGGGCCGGACTGAACCTCGATCAACTCCAGCGGTATCGTCCCCGGATTCTCCAGACGATGGCGCACTCCCACCGGTATGTAGGTGGACTGATTCTCGCTGAGCAGAAAAGTCTCTTCACCGCGCGTGACGCGCGCCGTGCCGCGCACGACTATCCAGTGCTCGGCGCGATGGTGATGCATCTGCAGGGAGAGCCTGCCGTCAGGATTCACGACAATGCGCTTTACCTGGAACCGTTCACCCGCATCCACGCCCTCGTAACTGCCCCACGGCCGGTATACGCGGCGGTGCGAAAGGCGCTCAGTTCGGCCTTGCTGCTTCAGCCATTCCACCACGTTCCTGACGTCCTGCGCCCTGTTCCTGGGCGCGACGAGCATCGCGTCGGCCGTTTCAATCGCCACGAGATCAGTGCATCCCAGGACCGCGACGAGGCGATGCTCCGATATGACCATGCAACCGCGCGAATCGATGGCGCACACGTCGCCGATGCACACGTTGCCGGCGGAATCGTGCGCGGAGATTTCCCACAGGCTGGACCACGCACCGACGTCGGACCATCCCGCGGCCAGCGGCACCACGACCGCCTTCATGGTCGCATCCCTGGCCACTTTCTCCATGACGGCATAGTCGACGGAATCGCCTGGACACGCGAGAAATGCCGCCTCGTCGGGACGAAGGAAATCGCCATCGAGGCGGGCGGCCGCGTTCGCCCGGACGCAGGCGTCGTGGATGTCCCTTCGATAGCGGCCTATCGCGGACATCCATGTCGACACGCTCATCATGAAAATGCCGCTGTTCCACAGGTACGTGCCCGAGTCCACGCATCTTCGGGCGGTCTCCGAGTCCGGTTTCTCCACGAAACCGTCAATCCGCAGCGACACTCCGTCGGCGTCCACATTCGCGCCGGCGCTTATATACCCGTACCCCGTCTCGGGCCTGTCAGGAATCACGCCGAAGGTCACGAGCGCCCCGCCTTGCGCCTGCCGCAACCCGACCTGCACCGCGCGCGCGAAGGCAGCAGGGTCGCGTATCACATGATCGGCGGGCATCATGAGCATCGTCGGGTCGGCACCGCCATTGCCGCAGACCAACGCCGCCATCGTGAGGGCCGGCGCAGTGCTGCGTCCCGCGGGCTCGAGGATGATTCCGCCCGGCACTATCCCAAGCTGCCTGGCCTGCTCGGCAACCAGGAAGCGGTGCTCCTCGTTGCAGACGATCAGCGGCGGGTCCACCGCCGCGGATCCGGAGAGTCCGTCGAGCCGGCGCATCGTCTGCTGCAGCAGCGTTTCCTCGCTGCCCAATTTCAGGAACTGCTTGGGATAGTGTTCTCTCGATAGAGGCCAGAGCCGCGTTCCGCCTCCGCCAGCCAGAATTACCGGTGCAATTTTCATGGTATTCGCCCCATGTCGGTCACGGCCGCCCAAAAGCCCGCCCTTCCCGCTCCACGCTCATGTCCGATTACTCCAGATGTGCAATGTCGTCGGATCGCACACTTACGGCGACCACACGGCCCGCAATCTTCAGGAGCAATACCACCCGCTCTTTAGCAGTTCGCGCCTTGAATACCGCCTCGTAGCCCGCCATCGCCCCGCCCACTATCATCACGGTCTCTCCGGCCACGAATCGATCCTGCTCGGACTCGTGGATGCCATTCTCGCCCGCTTGCGTCCTCAACGCACCGACAAAAGCGTCCGGCACCCGCGCCGGAAGATCACCGAAAACTACCAGTCTCGACACGCCGATCGTCGAGCGAATCGGCTTCCAGTTGTCCGATTCCTGGTCGAGGTGGATGAATAAGTACCGCGGAAACATGGGAGCCACACACCAACGCGCACCTGCTTGCCCCCGGCGCCGCTGCCGGAGCATGGGCAGATAGACCTCGTAGCCCTGTCGCTCGAGATTCTTCGCGGCGAGCGCCTCCTGGCGCGGCTTGCAGTAGATGAGAAACCACTCGCGCAATTGGGCCTCGGATCTCTATGTCTTTGATATACTGCCGGCCGCGCCGGACACCGGCCAGCGCGTCGGGATTGATTGACGGTCTCGGAAGGATAGCGATTGGTCAGGTATTCGCAACAACTGTTCTTCGAGTATGGCTGGGCGCTTCCAGCCGCGCTTCCGCTGGCGCAGATCGTCGGCCGCGCCGCTTTCACCGTGCTCGGCATCGTTTACCTCTTCTGGGCTGCGACGGCCCTGTTCGGCCGCAGGTACTCGTTCGACAGGCGCATCATGATCGCCTACCTGTTGCTGGTGCTGGCGTACGTCCTGGCCGTCCCGTTTGCCAGGGAACCATTGCGTCTGCTCGAGAACTACCTGATCTTTCTCGTCTTCAGCCTCGTTCCCCTGTTCACGCTGGCGTCTCTCGCCTACGTCGAGAACGGTCAACGTCGCCTGGTCGGCGTACTTGCCTGGGTGGCGGCTCTCGCCCTCGTTCTGCTGTACGCTCAGCTCGCCCATGGGTTGTCGCAGCCGAAGTTCGTACCCGAGCACTTCATGCGCGAGGACAATCTTCCGTTTCTGGCCCCATTCCTCATCTACGGGCTATGGCGGCGCCGGTACACGAGTCCGAAAGGCCGTTGGGTTGCCGGGGCCGCTGCCGCGAGCATGCTGGCTTACGTGTTGATGTCGCATGGACGAGCAGCGCTGGTCGGACTGATCGTGGGTATGGCGGCGTACGCATACTTCGTGCTGACACAGCCGCTGCGACGAATCTCTCTGGCCGCCGTTGCGTTGCTTTGCATCGCCGTATTCGCGCGTGGCGAAGAATTCATTGAACGCCTGCGCCAAGCAACAACGATGCAGGACCGCATAGACACTCTCAGCAGCACGCGAACCGCAATGTGGCGAAACGCGCTGGCCAATCCGCCTGAGAACATCTGGATCGGAGTCGGCATCGGCAATGCAAGCTCCAGCAGCAAGGTCTTCTCGGTAACCATCGACAACAAGGAACAACGGGCGTCGAAGCATCTGCACAATTTCCTGCTCGACTGCTGGTACGAAACAGGCGTCATCGGCCTCGGTGCATTGCTGATCTGGCTGGGCACGCTGCTGCATCGAGCCATCGGCAACTGGCGACACAGCCTGGACGATCAGAAGGCTCGCCTCGGTGTCTTGCTGTCCGCCTCCTTCGCAGTCATTGCCAATGCCCTGTTCAGTTATTCGTACCTGTCCAAGCAGTTCGTGATATATCTGCCGCTGTTCCTGCTCCTCGCGGCGATGGCCGCGCCTCGTACGTCGACGGCAACGGCAGGCCCGAGGGTCGATCCCGGCGGCGAGTAACCGTCCGCGCCCGAACTATCACGACCGTGAATGGCGTGGTGGGATGGGCTCATCGCCCGACACAATAGTAATCAAGACCCGCGGCACGCATGGCGCCGGGCTCGTAGACGTTGCGCAGATCGCAGAAGACGTTACCGTTCATCGCCGACTTCATCCGGTTGAGATCGAGACCGCGATAGACGTTCCACTCCGTCAACAGCACTACCGCGTCGGCGCCCGCGAAGGTCTCGTAGATGTCGGCGCAGTAAGTCACCCCCGCCGGCAATAGCTTCTTCGCCTCCTCCATGCCGTGCGGATCGTGCGCGCGGATGGTCGCGCCCTTCTCCATCAGTGGCGGCAGGATGGAAAGCGACGGCGCGTCGCGCATGTCGTCGGTCTCCGGCTTGAACGTCAGCCCCAGCACGGCGATGACCTTGCCCGCCTCGCCGCCGCCCAGCGCGTCGCGAATCTTCTTCACCATGCGCGCCTTCTGCGCCGCATTCACCTCGATCACCGCCTCGACGATGCGGCTGGATACGCCATGCTCCTGGGCGATGCGCACCAGCGCCTGCGTGTCCTTCGGGAAGCACGAGCCGCCGTAACCCGGCCCGGCGTGCAGGAACTTGCGGCCGATGCGGCCATCCAGGCCCATGCCCTTTGCCACCGCGTGCACGTCGGCGCCCACGACCTCGCAGAGCATCGAGATCTCGTTTATGAAGCTGACCTTCGTTGCCAGAAAGGCGTTCGACGCGTACTTGATGAGTTCGGCGCTCTCGATGCTGGTCTTCAGGATCGGCGCCTCGATGAGGTTGAGCGGGCGATAGAGCTCTCTCAGCAGCGCCTCGGCGCGGTCGCTCTCGACCCCTATCACGACCCGATCGGGCCGCATGAAGTCGGAGATGGCGGCACCCTCGCGCAGAAACTCGGGATTGGAGGCCACGTCGAAATCCGCCCGGGGATTGGCCTCGCGGACGATGCGCGCGACGTTGCGGGCCGTGCCGACCGGCACCGTGGATTTGTCGACGATTACGGTGTAGCCCTTCAGGGCCGCGGCGATCTGGCGGGCCGCCTCGTAGACGTAGGTCAGATCGGCGTAACCTTCGCCCCGGCGGCTCGGCGTGCCCACCGCGATGAACACGATGTCCGCGTCGCCCACGGCGTTCGCCAGATCGGTGCCGAAGTGCAGCCGTCCGTCGCTCACGTTCTTCTCGACGAGCGCATCGAGTCCGGGTTCGAAAATGGGGATCTGGCCGGCCCTGAGTCGATCGATCTTGCCGTGGTCCACGTCCACGCAGGTGACGGTGGCGCCAAACTCCGAAAAGCACGCGCCGGAAACGAGACCCACGTAGCCGGCCCCGATCATCACGACATTCATACTTTAGGCTCGTGACTGGTTATTGGGAATTCGTGATTCGCTGGCGGTGATTCGGTACGCTGCGCAGGACGACGGCATGCCGCATCACGTGCGCGATTATACGTCGATTCTCCCCCGGGGATCGCGGACTGGCCGGATCAGTCCCTGCACGAGTCGACCCTGCCGGTCGATCATTCTCGCCAGTTCCAGGAACGCCGGATCCGGGACTATCCCGGTCGAGCGTGAAATCTCCAGTTCGGTGTGCAATTCGCTCACCGAGCCACGGGCGACATGCGGGAACTCCTCACGAATAACGAACAACCAATAACGACAACCTACAGCCGCCAGAGCGAGATCCCCGCCGGCACGCGCGCGCGCGGCAGGCGGCCCTTGACGTCCGCGACCACGCCCTTGCCGCCCTTGAGCAGCGACTTGACGAGCGGCCAGCCCTCGTCGATGAAATCCTGGTGGGCCACGGCGAACACCACCGCGTCGGCCGGCTTGAGCTTGTTGCGCGGCACGACGTGGATGCCGTACTCCTCCACTGCCTCCTCCGGCTCCACCATCGGGTCGTGGACCTGGACGTTGATGGAGTAGTCCTTCAACTCCTTGACGATGTCGACGACGCGGGTGTTGCGCAGATCGGGGACGTTCTCCTTGAACGTGAGGCCCAGCACGGTCACCGTGCTGCCCTTGATGCCCTTGCCCTGGTGTATGAGCTCCTTGACCACCTCGCTGGCGACGTACTGCCCCATGTCGTCGTTGATGCGGCGCCCCGACAGGATGACCTGCGGAATGTAGCCCATGATGGCCGCCTTGTGCGTCAGGTAATACGGATCGACGCCGATGCAGTGGCCGCCGACCAGGCCCGGTTCGAATTTGAGGAAGTTCCACTTGGTGCCGGCGGCCTCGAGCACGTCGCGGGTGTCGATGCCCATCTTGCGGAAGATGAGCGCCAGCTCGTTCATCAGCGCGATGTTGAGATCGCGCTGCGTGTTCTCGATGACCTTGGCCGCCTCGGCCGCCTTGATGGACGGGGCCTTGTGCACGCCGGCCGTCACCACCGAGCCGTAAACAGCCGCGACGATCTCCAGTATGGTGGGGTTCTGCCCGGACACCACCTTGGTGATGGTCTTGAAGGTGTGTACCTTGTCGCCCGGGTTGATACGCTCCGGGGAGTACCCTACGAAGAAGTCCTTGCCGCTCTTCAGGCCCGACTCGCGTTCCAGCACCGGCACGCAGTCCTCCTCGGTCGCGCCCGGATACACCGTGGATTCGTAGACCACGATATCGCCCTTCTTGAGAACACGGCCGACCGTCTCGGAGGCCCTGATGACGGGTGTGAGGTCGGGTCGCTTGGCGTCGTCGACGGGGGTGGGCACGGCGACGATGTGGAAATCCGCCTGCTTCAGATCCCTGGGCTCGCAGGTGTAATGCACGTCGGCCGCCTTCAGATCGCGGCTGCTCACCTCGCCGGTGTGGTCGATGCCCTTCTTCAGTTCGGCGATGCGTCTGGCGTTGATGTCGAAACCGATGACACGCCCGTTCTTGCCGAACTCCACCGCCACCGGCAGTCCGACGTACCCCAGACCGACGACCGAGACCTTCCTCTTGTGACTCATGCTTTCACCTTGTAGTAGTCCAGATACCATTTCACGAAATTGGCGATGCCGGTCTCGACGGTGGTCTGCGGCCGGTAGCCGACATCGGCGGCCAGGTCCTTGACGTCGGCGTAGGTATCGGGCACGTCGCCCGGCTGCAGCGGCAGCATGTGCTTCTCCGCCTTGCGGCCCAGGCATCCCTCCAGCACCTCGATGAAATGCATGAGGTGGATGGGATTGTTGGCGCCGATGTTGTAGACGCGGTACGGGGCGCGGCTGGTGCCGGGATCCGGGGCGTCGCTGTTCCAGCCGGTATTGGGCTGGGCCACGTGATCGAGCGTGCGGATGACGCCCTCGATTATGTCCTCGACGTAGGTGAAATCGCGGCGGTGGTTGCCGAAGTTGAAGACTTCGATGGGTTTCCCCTCGAGGATGTTCTTGGTGAACATGAACAGCGACATGTCCGGGCGCCCCCACGGCCCGTAGACGGTGAAGAAGCGCAGGCCCGTCGTCGGCATGTTGTAGAGATGGCTGTAGGTGTGCGCCATCAGCTCGTTGGCCTTCTTCGTCGCCGCGTACAGCGAGACGGGATGATCGATATTGTCGTGCACCGAGAACGGCATGCGCGTGTTGGCGCCGTAGACCGAGCTCGAAGAGGCGTACACGAGGTGTTCGATGCCATTGTGCCGGCAGCCCTCGAGGACGTTGACGAAGCCGACCAGGTTCGCGTCGACGTAGGCGTGCGGGTTGGTAAGCGAATACCGCACCCCGGCCTGTGCGGCGAGATGCACCACGCGCTGCGGCCGTTCGTTCTTGAACAATTCCGCCATTGCCGGCCGATCGGCCACGTCGAGCTTGTGGAAGCTGAAGCCCTTCTGGCCGGTGAGTCGCGCCAGCCGCGCCTCCTTCAGCGTGACGTCGTAATAATCGTTGAGATTGTCCACACCCACCACCTCGTCGCCGCGGGCGAGCAGGCGCAGGCTGAGTGCCGAACCGATGAAACCGGCCGCGCCGGTGACGAGTATCTTCATGATCTGGGATAGGCTGTGCTGGGGAGTCTTGGAAGTTTGGACTGCAACGCAGGCAAGGATTGTACCCGCATTCGGTTGCGGTTATGGTGCGCCGCGTTCGCCCTGTGAATTCAGTCACCTCGACGCCGCCATGCCCGTGACCAATCACCACGTCGAAACCGCGATCCATCGTTACGTCGCCCAGGCCCGCGCCGGCAACCTCCCGCGCGCCATCGGACGCATGCGGTCCGGCTGGGTCGTCATGGGCGACCCGCAGATCCTGCCTGGCTACTGCCTGTTGTATCCGGACCCCGTCGTCGCCGACCTGCATGCCCTGCAGGGCGAGAGCCGGGTGCAGTTCCTGGCCGATATGGGCGCCGTGGGAGAAGCGCTGACGACCGTGACGCGCGCGTACCGGATCAACTACGAGATGCTCGGCAACATCGAGCCGGCCCTGCACGCCCACGTCATCCCGCGTTACGAGCACGAGGCGGAGTCCGTGCGCCGACAACCGGTGTGGCTCCACGACTGGGGCGCCGCGCCGGCGTTCGATCCGGCGCGCGATGCCGCGCTCCTGGGGGCGCTGCGCGCGGCCCTGGCCGGGCTCGGCGCGTTGGCCCGCCAACCGTAGTCGGCCGGCGGCGACAAACCCTGAAGGGCCGGCCGTCGAATTGGTATCATTCCTCCCGGCAAACGACTCGACGGGCGGCGGCAGGACGCCGCACCCCGCAGACATCGACTGGAGAGAAGAAATGGCCCCCATATCGCGCATCGTATTCACGCTGGCCCTGCTCCTCGCGCTGAGCGGCTGCGGCCGCAAGGGCGGAGAGACGGAGAATGCCCAGGCCGCCGCGGATGCCGCGCCTCCCCAGCCCGAGGTCCTGATGCCAGAATCCGCCGTCGCCCCCGTGCCGCCGCCCGGCACCGACGCCTCGGTCGCGGTGCCGATGCCGCCGCCGGTCGACCCGCTGCTGACGGTGGCGCAGAACAAGGCGGCCGCCGTCGACGCCGGGGTGTCGGGCTATACGCTGCGCAGCCAGCCGCAGGTCTTCGGAGACGTCCGCAGCGACATCTCCATCTATTCCTCCGGCAGCCAGGTGGTGCTTGTCGAGGAGAAGCTCACGACCGCGGACAACAGCATCTCCACGAACCGCTATTACTTCGACAATGGCAAGCTTTTCCTCTTCCAGGACGATGGGCGCTGGCTGGAGCTGAACCCGCCGAATCCTCTGGTGACCAAGAACGTGCGCCGTAACATGGCCTTCACCCCGACGGGCAAGCTCATCACCGCGTCGAAAACGATCGACGGCTCGCCGGCCGTAGTCGGCGAGTACGAGGCGGTGGCCGTGCTGGCGCGCGCGCAGCAGTTGCTCGGTCCGCTGCCGACGGCGGCCGCCATGTCGGCGCAACAGGCCGCGGCCCCCGCGGCCGCTGCGCCCACTGCCGAGGCGACGGCCACACCGGAGACCGCCGCCGGTCCGGAAGCGGTCGCCGCCGCGCCAGGCCCGGCGGAACCGGCCGCGGCCACCCCGAAACCGTTGGAGCCCAATCCGGCCGTCGCCAAGGTCGCGCCGCAGGAGGCGGCCGGGGACGTGGAGCGCATCCCGGTGGGCGGCAACAAGCCCAGCACCCAGGTCAAGGGCGCGGTGCCCGCGAAGGGCACGCGCGACTACGTCGTCCGCGCCAGGGGCGGCCAGTTGCTCACGCTCAGTTTCGAAGGCTCGCCGAACACGGTCTTCGCGGTCTACAGCAGCCGCGGGGAGATCGTCTCGGAACTCACCAACTGGTCGAGCAAGCTGCCGCGTGACGGCGATTACACGATCAAGGTGGGGAAGGCCGCCGGCGCCGGCGGCAACGCCGACTTTGTCCTGAACGTAAAGCTCGAATGATCGCGCCGCCGGGATGAACACCCGCGTGCGCAAGCGGGTCGGCATCCTCATCTTCCCCGATGTGGAGGTGCTCGATTTCACGGGCCCATTCGAGGTCTTCACCCTGGTGCGTTTCAACGAGGAGCGCCGGTGGGAGGAACCCTCGCCGTTCGAGGTCCTGCTGGTCGCGGAGACCGGTGCGGAGATCCGGGCGAGCGGCGGCATGCGGGTGGCTCCCGACTGCACCATCGATGACTGCCCGCGGCTGGACGTGCTGGTGATACCCGGCGGCTGGGGCACTCGCCGCGAGATCGACAACGAGCGGCTGATCGCGTGGATTGCCGAGCGCGGCCGAAAGGTGGAGACGCTCTCCTCGGTGTGCACCGGATCGCTGCTGCTCGGCAAGGCGCGCCTGCTGGACGGCAAGCCGGCGACAACGCACTACAAGGCGCTGGAGTGGCTGCGCGAGTCATTCCCGAGCGTGGAGGTGCACGGCGAGGAGAACGTCGTGGAGACCGACAACGGGCGGGTCCTGACCTCCGCCGGGATCTCCGCCGGCATCGACATGGCGCTCATGGTGGTGGCGCGGCATTTCGGCGAGCCGATCGCGCGCGCCACGGCGAGGTTCATGGAGTACCGGTACCCGGAGGACAACCGCCGTCACGTCGAGGCGGGCTGAACCTCACCCCCCCCAACGACATGCCCGGCCGCAGCGTGGGACAAACGCGCGCCCCGACGCCGGGGGTGGGACCTCCGCTACAGCCCCACGCGCCGCCCCGACAGCGAGCGCGCGAGAGCGAGGCTCAACGGCTCTTCAGCAGGTCGCGTATCTCGGTCAGCAGCGCAACGTCGGCCGGCGGTGCGGGCGGCGGCGCGGCCTCCTGCGTTCGCTTCAGGGTGTTGATGGCCTTGACCAGCATGAACACCGCGAACGCGACGATCACGAAATCCAGGCAGGTCTGTATGAATTTACCCCAGTTCAACGTCACGGCCGGCACATCGCCGACCGCATCCTTCAATACCAGTTTCAGATCGCTGAAGTTCACGCCGCCAAGGATCAGGCCGATCGGCGGCATGACCACGTCATCGACGATCGACGAGACGATCTTGCCGAACGCCGCGCCGGTGATGATGCCCACCGCCATGTCCACCGCGTTGCCCTTTACCGCGAACTCCCTGAACTCCTGCAGCATTCCCATGGGTCTGTCTCCGCTTATGGTTGTCATCGGTTCGGCCCCGGAACCGCTGCCGGCGCCGTTCGTTCCGGCGTTTCCGGTTTGCAGCAAGCCCTTGCGTTTCCGGATGCGGCGAGGTGGCGCGCCGCGCTGTGCACACGAAAGCAAGAATCGGTACGAGATCCCCGGAGGCGCGCCCAGAATAACACCGCCATTGCACGATGACAGCCCCGCGAGGGTTAACCGCGCCCGGACGGCGCGCTATGATGCCTCCGGATCTTGAATGCCCCCGATCCCCGTTCATTGCCATGCCAAATCCGTTGCGTGAGCGCGTCCAGGTTCTCGCCGCTGATATCACCAAGCTGCGCGTGGATGCGATCGTCAACGCCGCCAACAATTCCCTGCTCGGCGGCGGCGGCGTGGACGGCGCCATACATCGTGCCGCGGGCGCGGCCCTGCTGGAGGAGTGCAGAACGCTGGGCGGCTGCGACACCGGCGCCGCCAAGCTCACGCACGGCTACCGGTTGCCCGCGAAGTACGTGATCCACACCGTCGGTCCCGTCTGGGAGGGCGGCGCGCACGGCGAACCGGAGTTGCTGGCCTCCTGCTATCGGAATTGCTTCGATCTCGCCCGTGAAAACCGCATCCGGACGCTCGCGTTTCCCGCCATCAGCTGCGGTGTCTACGGCTACCCGGTGCGGCACGCGGCGCGCATCGCCATTACGGAAACCCTGCGCGCACTGACGGCGATCGACACCATCGAGGAGGTGACCTTCGCGTGCTTTGGGGAGGAGGTCTTCTGGGCCTACGAGCGCGCACTCGGCGCCGCCATCTGACCTGCGACGAAGCCGGGGACTCCGGAAGCAACTGTATAATGGCGCGCGGCGCCCGGCGTTGGCGGACGGCCGATGTACGACGCATCGCGCGAAGAGGAGGACGGGCAGGTGGAGCAGACGACGGCGGCATATGGCTGGGCCTACCTGGGCGGCTCCATCGCCTTCGAGGTGGTGGGTTCGGTGGCGCTGAAGGCGGCCGACGGGCTCACCAGGCTGTGGCCGACGGTGACGGTGCTCGTTGCCTTCAGCCTGTCCTTCTGGCTGTTTTCCCTTGCGCTCAGGGCCCTGCCGCTCGGAATCGCATACGCGGTCTGGTCGGGCACCGCGACCGCGACGATCGCCATCGTCGGCGTCGTATGGCTCAAAGACCCGCTGACCGCGCTGAAGGTGGTCAGCATCGTCATGATAGTCGCCGGCATCATCGGACTGAACATCTCGCAGGGGAAGGCCTGAAACTCGCGCCGGGGGCGGCGTGCCCGACGGGACCATGCACGACATCATCGCGGTAGTATTCGATTTCGACGACACGCTGGCGCCCGACAGCACCTCCGGCTGGCTGCGTCGCGCCGGCCTGGATACCGGACCGTTCTGGAAGCAGGAGGTCGACGAACTGCTGGCGCAGGACTGGGATCCGGTGCCCGCTTACCTTTACAGGATGATTGCGCAGTCACGCCGCGGCGCGATGCCGCCGTTGACACGCGCGGACCTCATGGCGTGGGGCCGGGAGCTGCCCCTGCATCCAGGCGTGGAGACGCTGTTCGACCGGCTGCGCCGCTGCGTCAAGGAGGTCGACCCGCGGGTATCGGTGGAGTTCTATCTCGTCAGCAGCGGCATCGGCGACATCGTGCGACACACACGCGTCGCCCACGAGTTCACCGACATCTGGGCATCGGAATTTCACTACGACGAGCAAGGCGTGGCGCTGTTCACGCGTCGCATCGTCAGTTTCACGGACAAGACGCGCTATCTGTTCCACATCCAGAAGGGTCTCATCGGCAAGACCTCGCGCGGGCGACCCTTCGACGTCAATCGCAAGCTGACACCGGATCGCCTGCGCATACCCATGAGTCAATTCATCTTCGTGGGCGACGGCATGACCGACATACCCTGCTTCTCGCTGGTCACCAAGGAGAAGGGTGTCGCGGTTGCCGTTTACGACGAACATCAGACGGAAAAATGGGGCGGTGCCTACCGGTTCGTTGCCGAGGATCGGGTAAAGTCGCTGTATTCGGCCAACTACTCGGAACACTCGGACCTGTCGCGTTTTCTCGTGATGGCGTTGCGGCACATGGCGGAAGGAATCGTCCTGCGCGCCCGCGCCTACCAGGTCTGAGCGCTCTCGCGTCCATGGGCAGTCACCGTGGCAGGCGATGGTTCAGCAGCAGGTCCAGCGTGTATCTGACCCCGAATCCGTTGTAGTGCGTCGGCACGTGCGCGAGACCGTCACGATTGCTCGCCGAGGAGAGGTCGAGATGGATCCAGGGGATCCCTTCGCCGACGAAACGCGAGAGAAAACGGGCCGCGAGGATATGGTCCGCCGGAGCCTCCTCGGCGCACTGCTTCGTGTCGGCGATGGTGCTCTCCAGCGCCTTGTCGTAGTCCTTGTCCAGGGGGAACGGCCAGACGCGCTCGCCGCTCAGCCGCCCGTTCTCGATGAGCGGCAGCCACCACTCGCTGCGATTGGTGAAGATGCCGCTGTAGGACTTGCCGATCGCCTGCACGCAACTGCCGGTAAGCGTCGCATAGTCGATGATTAGCCCCGGCCGGCCTCGCGAGCACAGCGCCAGCGTATCGGCGAGCACCATGCGACCCTCCGCATCGGTATGGATCACCTCGATCGTGGTGCCGTTGCATGCGGTTACCACGTCGGTGGGCTTGTACGCATGCGGCCCGATATGGTTCATCGCCAGCGCCAGCCAGGCCTCCACCGGATACGCGACTTTCATCTCGGCCAGCGCCAGCAGCGTTCCGAGCGCAACGGCGCTGCCCTGCATGTCGCCCTGCATGCCGAGCATGTAGCGTGGCGGCTTCACGTTGATGCCCCCGGTATCGAAGCAGATCCCCTTGCCGACCAGCGCGACCGCCGGACGGTTCCGACCGCGCGTCGGGGTGTAGCGCAGCCGGAGGATGCCGGCGTCGGCGCTCGGGCTGCCCTGCGCCACGGCGAGAAAGGCTCCGGCCTTCCTGCGCTTCAGCGCCGCGATGTCCAGGAAATCCATCTTCAGACGGTGATCGCGGGCGAGCTGCGCCACGCGCCGGTGGTAGCTGCCCGGTGTGAGCTCCGTGGGCGGCAGCGTGGCGAGATGCCGCGCGAGGCTGCTTCCGGCCAGCTCCGCATAGGTTCGCGCGTAGCGGTGCGACGGAGCCACGCCGAACACGTGGACCTTCCTGAGCCCGCGCCGCCGTCGCGGCCTGCTGTGCAGGTCTGGCATCGGCGCGGCGGCCGCGAGCGCCGCCGCGAGCACCGCCTCACCCACCCGTTCGGCCGTCTCGACGCCGAAACCATGCACCACCACGCCCATCTCCTGCGGCTGGATGTCCACGTGTGCCGCCACCAGTTTTCTCGCCGCGGTCAGCAGCTCGAAGCTTTCGACCGCCCCGGGCAACGTCGCCACCGCAACCTGGGCGCCGCTGCTGTTCGGCAGCTCGCATACCATCGGCGTGCCCGTCGCCGGCGCCTGCGGCCGCCGCTTGTATCGCTGCGCGAGGACCTCGCCATACGGCAGCGCGCGCCAGATCGCCGCGGCGGGCCGATCGGGAACGACGACTATCCACGCCGGCAGCCGGTCGATCTGGCGAGTGTTGGGCAGGGAGGGTTTCAGTACGAGCGCGATGTCGTGAGTCGGCATTTTGATCGGGGAGCAAGGTGGGCGCAGAGGGGGAGGACGGATCTTATGACGCCGGGGCGCGCTGCCCAATACCGGCGCGCCGATTCTGCGGGCGATCGCCGGACTTGGCCGCCGGGGAAACCGCTTCGGGACGTACACGATCGCCGCGTGCACCCGGGCGAGCAGGAAAAAAAGAAGGGGCGCCTCGCGGCGCCCCTCACTCCTCAATCGCTACCGCCGGGAGCGTCGGCTCAGACGGCGTATCCCTTGAACATCGAGCAGTATTTCGCCAGTTCGGTCGCCACCTGCGCCAGCCGGTCGCTGGCGACGCTGGTCTGCTTGGCCGCCTCGGCAGATTCGTCGGTGACACGCGAGATGTTGACGATGTTGCGGTTGATCTCCTCGGCGACGGAGGACTGCTCCTCGGCCGCGGAGGCGATCTGCGCGTTCATCTGATCGATGACCCCGACGCGCGTGGTGATCGTATCCAGCGCACCACCGGCCTGCGCGGCCTGCGACACGCACTGATTGACGCTCGAGCGACTGGCATCCATCACCACCACCGCCTCCTTGGAGCGGCTCTGGAGCTGATCGATGATGCCCTCGATCTCGCGGGTCGACTCCTGCGTGCGGCTGGCGAGCGTACGGACCTCGTCGGCGACCACGGCGAATCCCCGCCCCTGCTCGCCGGCACGGGCCGCCTCGATGGCAGCGTTGAGCGCCAGCAGGTTGGTCTGATCGGCGATCTCGCGTATGACCGCCAGCACCGAGCCGATGCTGGTGCTGTCCTGCTCCAGTTTACGCATGACGTCGGTCGCGCGCTCGAACTCCACGCTGAGGTTGTTGAGCGCACCGATGGTGGTATTGACCACGCCATGGCCGCTCTTGGCGTCGTTGTCGGCGCTCTTGGCCGCTTCCGCCGCGTTGACCGCATTGCGGGCGACTTCCTGTACGGTGGCGGTCATCTCGTTCATGGCGGTGGCAACCTGCTCGGTCTCGCTCTGCTGGCGGCCCAGGCCGTTGGAGGTGTGATTCGCCAGGTTGATGATGTCCTCCACCGCGGAGGCCACCTGCCGCTGCGTGTCGACCAGCTTCGCCACGAGGATCTGCGAGCTTTCGATCCAGACGTTCATCACCTTGCTGATCGCCCCGATTTCGTCCCTGCGGGACTCGTCGAGCCGCTTGGACAGATCGCCCTTGCCCTTCACGAGATCATCGGCCAGCTTCTTCGCCGACGCCGTGAACTGGGTGATGGGCGTGGTGACGGAGCGTGCGAGGAACCATCCGGCAGCCCCGGCGAGGACCGCCAGCAACGCCCCGAGTACGGCGGCGTTCGTGGCCACCGACTTGGCCAGCTGCGCGCGATAGCTGCCGAACGCGGCCTGCGTCTCGGCGCTGGCATTGCCGGCGAGGAAGGCTTGAGCGTCCGCGTCGGTGTGACGCGCCGCTGCCAGGCCGATCGCCGCCGCGAAGATCACCGCCGGCAGCACCCCAAGAACCACGGAGCCCCACGTGAACTTCTGCTTCAGATTCATGATTGCGTCTCTCAATGTAAAGTTGGTGCCGACTGGTCTCCCGACCCTCTGCCCTGCGGTGTTACCCAGAAAATATTCGGTCTCGACCTTCCCATTTGTCGGGCGTCCCACGGGAGAATCTCCGCCTCGACACCCCTACTTATCGTGCGTGGGAGTGAAAACTTTAGGACGCAAGACCGGGATCGCCCCCGCAACCGGGCTCCTGCACCGGCACGATGCCCGCTGTCAGTGCTCGGCGGGAATTGGTATCGTGTGGCCTTCACGATGACTGCATCGACCTTTATCGAGATCCGCCCCTGGAGCGGTTCGCGCCGCGCCGCCCCCTCCGCTCCATGAGAGCGGAGACGACCTTGAACCTCGCCTGCCGGGACATCGGCCAGGGCGCTGCCGTGGTCATCCTGCACGGGCTGTTCGGCTCATCGCGTAACTGGCAGTTCATCGCCCGCCGCCTCGCGGATCGCTACCGGGTGGTAAGCGTCGATCTGCGCAACCACGGCGACTCGCCGCACACCGCCGACATGGGCTACCGCGCCATGGCCACGGACGTGCATGCGCTCGCGGACAGACTCGAGCTGCCGCAACCGGTCCTGATCGGCCACAGCATGGGCGGCAAGGTCGCGATGACCGCCGCACTCATGCATCCGGCGCGCTGGCGCATGCTGGCGGTGGTGGACATCGCGCCGGCGAATTACCCCCTCTCCTTCGCGGAGCTCCTCGATGCCATGCAGGCAATCGCCGCGTCGGCGCCGTCCACACGGGCGCAGGCCGATGAGATGCTCCGCGCCGCGGAGCCCGATCCGGCCGTACGGAACTTCCTCCTGCAGAACCTCGTCGCCCGCGACGGGCGCTACGCCTGGCGCATCGACCTGCCGGCGATCGGCAAGGCGCTGCCGGAGATCGCCGGCTTCCCGGATATCGACGGCCGCTTTGACGGCCCTGTCCTGTTCGCGCGCGGCGAGCGCTCCCGCGCCATCCGTCCCGAGCACGAGCCGCTCATCCGCGCGCGCTTCCCGCGCGCGCGCATCGTCACCGTCGCCGGTGCCGGTCACTGGCCGCACGCCGACTCCCCGGACGCCTTCCTCGACATCCTCGCGCCCTGGCTGGCGCGCTGAAGCCGGAGCCGCGGGGAGCGGATGCCGCGCGGCGCCTGCCAAGCTGGACGCGCCCGCGCCCCGGCGGCACAATGCGCGCCTTTAAGCGGCTTTTCGGGGGCGAAGCAAGATGGCAGCGAAGAACATCGAGAAGGTTGTGCTCGCGTACTCGGGCGGACTGGACACCTCGGTCATACTGAAATGGCTGCAGGAGAACTATCAGTGCGAGATCGTGACCTTCACCGCCGACATCGGCCAGGGTGAGGAGCTCGAGCCGGCCCGCCGCAAGGCCCGGCTGATGGGCGTGAAGAAGATCTACATCGAGGATCTCAAGGAGGAGTTCGTCCGCGACTTCGTCTTCCCGATGTTCCGCGCCAATACCATCTACGAAGGCGAGTACCTGCTCGGCACCTCGATCGCGCGCCCCCTCATCGCCAAGCGCCTCGTGGAGATCGCCAACGAGACCGGCGCCAACGCCATCTCGCACGGCGCCACGGGCAAGGGCAACGACCAGGTCCGCTTCGAGCTCGGCGCCTACGCGCTGCGTCCCGACATCAAGATCATCGCGCCGTGGCGCGAGTGGAATCTCACCTCCCGGGAGAAGCTGCTGGCCTACGCCAACAGGCACAGGATCCCGGTCGAGATGAAGCGCGGCAAGAAGTCCCCCTACTCCATGGACGCCAACCTGCTGCACATCTCCTATGAGGGCGCGGTGCTGGAGAACCCGTGGAAGGAGGCCGAGCCGAGGATGTGGCGCTGGACCGTGGCGCCGGAGAAGGCGCCGGCGCGTCCGACCCATATCGAGATCACGTTCCGCAAGGGCGATCCCGTGGCAATCAATGGTCGCGAGTTGAGCCCGGCGCGGCTGCTCGCCAGGCTCAACGAGCTGGGCGGCAAGAACGGCGTCGGGCGGCTGGACCTGGTGGAGAACCGCTACGTCGGCATGAAGTCGCGCGGCTGCTACGAGACGCCCGGCGGGACGATCCTGCTCAAGGCGCATCGCGCGGTGGAGTCGCTGACCCTCGATCGCGAGGTCGCGCACCTGAAGGACGAGCTGATGCCGCGCTACGCCTCGCTCATCTACAACGGCTACTGGTTCAGCCCCGAGCGCCTCGCCCTGCAGGCTCTCATCGACCACACCCAGCGCAACGTCAACGGCGTGGTGAGACTGAAGCTCTACAAGGGCAGCGTCAGCGTGGTGGGCCGCAAGTCCGAGCGCCACAGCCTTTTCGACCCGACCATCGCCACCTTCGAGGAAGATTCCGGCGCCTACAACCAGACCGACGCCACGGGCTTCATCCGCCTGAACGCGCTGCGCATGCGGATCGCCGCACGCCGCCGGCGCCGCTGAATAGCCGGGCGGAATTGCCGGCCACCGCAAGCCTCGGCGAATGACGCGCGGCCAGGGCCCGTTCGCGGCTGCAGCCGCTCCCACGATCGCCAACCCCTGACCGGCCGGCAGTCCGATGCCGGTTGCCGGCAAGTCGGGTGCCCTTTCTCAGCGTCAATTTTCTGACTCGGCGTCCGTCCTAAGTCCTTATCGGACGGACGCCAGATCATCCGAATTCGGCTGACCCCTTAATTTTCAGAGGGCTATATACGCCATGCCGACGTGACTGTGATTTTAGTCACAACTGGCAGTGAACTTGCTTCTCCTCTGCTGCACAGCGGCGACTCCGGGCCGGGACAGCACGTGGACCGCGCCGGGACCGCCCCCGCAGTGGAGACCCGATCATGAGTACGCACGAGCGACCCTCGAATCCGCCGATGCCCGCGCCATCGCCACGGGCGCCGGTGATCACCATGCCCGGCATGCCCAGCGCCGAGGCCGTGGCCGGAGCGCGCATGCTCCGCACCCTGCAGGCCCTCGCCGAGGCGGTGATCGCGACCGACGCCCTGGGCAATATCGAATACATGAATCCGTCCGCCGAGGTGCTGACCGGCATCGGCGTGGAGGACGCGCTCGGCAGGCCGGCCGCGTCGGTATTCCGCATCGCCGCCCTCGACGGCAATGCCGACCCGGACGACCCGATCGCCGCATGCATGAACACCCGTCGGCCGGTCCTGGGCGAGAGCGCTGTCGCGCTGGTGCGCGACGGCGGCAGTACCTGCAGCATCGAATATGCCTGCACACCGGCCGATGATGGCTGCGGCGGGGTCGGCGGGCTGGTCCTGAGCTTCCGCGACGTCACCGACAGGCACGCGGTCGCGATGAGCATGAGCTGGGCCGCCAAGCACGATGCCCTGACCGGGCTCATCAACAGACAGGAACTGGAGCATCGGCTGCGCAAGCTGCTCGACCACGCCTCCATGACCGGGCACAGTCACGCCCTGTGCTACATAGACCTCGATCACTTCAAGCGCATCAACGACGGATTCGGACATGCGGCCGGCGACGAGTATCTCAAGGGTCTGACCGCCGCGCTGCGCGCGAAGATACGGGGCGCCGATACCATCGCGCGGCTCGGCGGCGACGAGTTCGCCGTGCTGCTGTACAGCTGCCCCATCCAGAAGGCGCGGGCGATCGCCGAAGGCATCGCTGCGTGCGTGGCCGATTATCGGCTCGACTGGCAGGGCCAGCTCCTGGAATCCACGGCGAGCATGGGCGTGGTCGAGATCAACCGGCAGACGACCGACCTCACCGAACTGCTCGCCTCCGCCGACGTCGCCTGCTACGCGGCGAAGAACGAAGGCGGAAACCGGGTTCACACCTATCATGTCACCGATACGATGCTGTCGGACCGGCTGGGGGAGATCCACTGGTTGCGATGCATGCAGCATGCGATCCTCAAGAACAAGTTCCTCCTGTACAGCCAGCCGATCGTCCCTGCTGCCGACACCCGCCTGCCACACGGCAGCGAGCTGCTGCTCAGGCTGCAGGACGACAATGGCCGCGTGTTCACGCCCGCTCACTTCATGCCCTCGGCGCTGCGCTACCACGTGCTGCCGGATATCGATCGATGGCTGGCGAGGAAGGTCATCCGCGCAATCAGCCGCAAGGGCAACACGTTTCGCGGCAATGACTGGACCAGCATGAACGTCTCCGGGCAGTCGCTGCTCGACGATAGATTCCTCGACACGCTGCTGGATCTCATCAAGGAGTATGCGCTGCCGGCCGAACGGCTGTGCTTCGAGGTCGCAGAGATGGTCGTGATCGAGCATCCCGAACGGGCCCAGTACTTCGCCACCAAGGTAAAGGACGCCGGCTGCCAGATCGCCATCGACGACTGCGGCGCCGTGATCGGGTCGTTCTCGATGCTGCGGAAGATCCCCATGGACTATCTGAAGATCAGCGAGACCATCGTTCGCAGGATGGCGGCCAACCCGGTCGATCGCGAGATCACGGTGGCGCTTGCCCGCATCGCGAATCGCCTCGGCATACGCACCATCGGGGAATGCGTGGCCGACGTCGCCACCATGCTCGAGCTCAGAAGGATCGGCGTGGACTACGTGCAGGGTCACGTGTTCGCCGAACCCAAACCGGTCAGGCTGCAGCCCGCGCAGGCAACGCCCGTCAGCCGGCTCTCGTGATGCACCACACAGTTCCCCTCGCGCCGGTGGCGCGGCTCGCAGCGGTAATGTGCGCGATTGCCGCGAAGCGCCGTCGGCGCGGCACTAGAATTTCCGATGAGACACCGACCCGGTCTCGGAGCGCCGTGCGAAGGCACACGACGCGACACACGTGTCGTCCCGTCCCGGGCCGAATAATTCAGGCGATCACCACGGCAGCGGTCCCGCCGGGCTGGAAGCCGCAATCTCAACGAGAGAGGAAGTCGGTATGTTCGATGCCATGACCGGGCGCCCGCTCGCCGCGGATGACGCCCGTCTTTCCCTCGCCTGCGCCGCCAACCAGGATTCCCGCTCCGGCCTGCTCGGCCGTATCCTGCCTGCGAACACGCATAAGCGCCGGCTGGTGCTCTGGTCCGCCGTGCACGGCGCCGCCGCCGCGCTCGGTGGCGCGCTGCTGTGGCGGCAACTGCCCGATTACATCCTCATCCCTTGGCTGATGTTCATGTTGCTCACCTCCTCCCTGTTCCTGCTGCGCGGCATGTCGCGCGCGCGCGTGACCAGCGATGAGACCCACCTGTCGGCGCTGATGATCGTCATCGTCATCATGTTCGGTTTCGCCTGGATCGCCGGCACGCTGATGGCCGCGCCGCACCTCGCGGCCGACGCCCGCCCCGTGATGCTGCTCGCACTCGCCCTGATCGCCGCTTTGACCACGCCGCTGCTGGGCGCCTCGGTCCTCGCCCCGCGCCTCAACGCGCTGCTCCTCGCCATCCCCGGCGCCGTCGTCGCGATGATCACGCCCGATGCGGCGACCTTCGCGGCGGCCGTCTGCACCTCCTGGGCGGCATTCCTCAGTTGGGCGGTGACGACGTGGCCTGCGGCGTCCCGGGCGGAACCGCCGGGCGTCCCCTTCCAGTCCAATTCAGCGCCCGCGGCGGCCCACGCCGACACCCCGGCCACCGATCTGCCACAGCTCGCCATGGCAGCGCTTGCGGATGCCATCGTGACCACCGACACCGGCGGACACATCACCTCGGTCAACCCTGCCGCCGAGGCGATGACGGGCTGGCCGCCGAAGGAGGCGCTGGGCAAGGCCGTTGCCGACGTGATCGTCCTGCGTCCGGCGGACGACGGCCTGGAGCATATCCATCCGGTCGAGCGCGCCATGCGCACGGACCATACGGTCGTCTGCGACACCGCCACGATGCTGGTACGGCGCGACGCATCCGAATGCAGCGTCGATTACCACTGCACGCCGCTGCGGGCGGATGGGCGCGCCGCCGGGACCGTCCTCTGCATGCGCGACGTCAGCGAGACTCGCAACATGCAGGACAAGCTGAGCTGGGCCGCCAGCCACGATCCGCTCACCAGTCTCATCAATCGCCGGGAATTCGAGGCGCGGCTCGCCGTGCTGCATGCCTCGGCCGAGAGCGAGGGCGCCCAGCATGCCCTTTGCTTCATCGATCTGGATCACTTCAAGTCGCTCAACGACTCCTGCGGCCATTTGGCGGGCGACGACTTCCTGCGCGGGCTTGCGGAGGCACTGCGCGGACGCGTCCGCGGCGCGGACACGGTCGCGCGACTTGGCGGCGATGAATTCGCCGTCCTGCTGCACGGCTGTCCCATCGAGATGGCGGAGCGCATCGCGGAGAACCTGCGCCGCACTGTTTCCGATTACTGCGCCACCTGGAAGGAACACACCCCCACGCTCGGCGCCAGCATCGGGGTGGTGGCCATCAATCGCGGCAGTGGCAGTCTGTCCGACATCCTGGCGGTGGCGGACCTCGCCTGCTACAACGCCAAGAGCGAGGGCCGCAATCGTGTCAGCGTCTTCCGCAGCAACGAGGATCTGCTGTCGCGCTGGCAGGGAGAGACCCGCTGGCTGCAGAGCATCCATTCCGCGCTGGAGGAGAACCGCTTCGAGCTGTACTGGCAACCGCTGCCGGCGCTGGGGGGCGAAGGCACCGGAGGGGCGTGCGAGATTTCCCTGCGCATGCGCGACAGCGACAATGCGCTGCACACCACCGACGAATTCCTGCCCACGGCCCAGCGCTACCACCTGACGCCGGCGATCGATTTCTGGATGCTGACCAGGGTGATGCAGGGGCTGCGGGCCCGGCATCCAGTGCTTTCCGGCATGGACACGATCTGCATTTCCCTGTCGCCGCAGTCGGTGATCGACGATCGCTTCGAGCAGGAGCTGACGCAATTGTTGTCCGATCCGCAGGTCCCGGCGTCGAAACTGTGCCTGCAGATCGGCGAGAGCTCGTTCTCCTCGCACCCCGCGCGACTGCGTCAGCTCACCGCGCAGCTTCGAGCCCGCGGGTGCCGGGTGGCGCTGTCGGACTGCGGTTCAGGCGACGGCTCCCTGTCGCAACTGCGGAAGATCGACGTCGATTTTCTCCGGATACCCGCGGAGTTCACCCGCGATCTCGTCGATCGACCTATTGACCGCGAACTCGTGCTTGCGCTGCACCGGATAGCCCGGGGGATGGCGGCGCGGACGATCGCCGATCACGTCGAGGCCACGGCGGTCCTGGAGGCATTGCGCGACATGGGCATCGATTACGCGCAGGGCAGCGCTCTGGGTTCGGCCGCACCGCTCGAATTGCAGCGTACCCCGACCGTCACTCCGACAAAGACACAGGTCGCCTGAGCCAGCCGGCGAGACCCGGCGCAGCAGTGAGGCCGCGGAAAATCGGCGGCTGAACGGCCGCGTGTCGATCCGCCCCCTGCACCGGATGACACGGACCGGTCATGGGATCACGACGCGCAAGTCTATGGACAGCGGACGGCATCGCGGATTCAGGGCGTGCTGGCGCCGCAACCGCCTGCGCCGCACCTGCCCTCGGCCTTGCCCGCATGCGGCCCGGCAACCTGGCAGCCCGCGCCGAAATCGGCCGCCACGAAGCGATTCGCGGCCGCGGCTACGGAGATCATGGCACGCTTGACTGCGACGACGGCGGCGATGGGAGCGACTCCGGCCTGATGAGACATGGCAAACGCTCCTGTCAGTCGGCTTGTGGCGCCGGAGGGCGGACAGCGGCCCTGGCTGATTGACGGCACGTCGGATGCGCGGCTCCGGTGGCGGGTTGGGCGCGCCCGCCGCGGATCAGCCCCGCGGCCGCATGTGCGGGAAGAGTATCACGTCGCGGATGCTGGGCGCGTCGGTGAGCAGCATCACGAGCCGGTCGATGCCGACCCCCTCCCCGGCGGTCGGCGGCATGCCGTGCTCCAGCGCGCGCACGTAGTCCTCGTCGTAATGCATGGCCTCCTCATCGCCCGCATCCTTCTCCGCCACCTGCATGCGGAAACGCTCGGCCTGGTCCTCCGCGTCGTTCAGCTCGGAGAAGCCGTTGGCGATCTCGCGCCCACCGACGAAGAGCTCGAACCTGTCGGTGAGAAAAGGATCGGTGTCGTTGCGGCGGGCCAACGGCGAGACCTCGGCCGGATAGGCCGTGATGAACGTCGGGTCTTTCAGCCGCGATTCCACGGTCTTCTCGAAGATCTCGGTCTGCACCTTGCCGAGGCCGTAGCTCGGCCGCAGCGCAATTCCGAGCCCGCGCGCCACCGCGCCCGCGCTCTCCATCGTATCGAGCGCACCGGGTGCCAGCTCGGGATTGAGGCGCAGCACCGACTCCTTCATCGTGTAGCGCGCGAACGGCTTGCCGAAGTCGTAGGTCTCGCCCTGGTAGCCGACCGTCGTCGTGCCGAGCACGCACTGCGTCAGTCCCCTGAGCATCTCCTCGGTGAGGTTCATGAGATCGCGGTAGTCGGCGTAGGCCTCGTAGAATTCCAGCATGGTGAACTCGGGGTTGTGGCGGGTGGAAAGTCCCTCGTTGCGAAAGTTTCGATTGATCTCGAAGACCTTTTCGAAACCGCCGACCACCAGGCGCTTCAGATACAGCTCCGGCGCAATACGCATGTACATCTCCATGTCGAGCGCGTTGTGCCGCGTGATGAACGGCCGCGCCGTCGCCCCGCCCGGGATCGCCTGCATCATCGGCGTCTCCACCTCCAGGAATCCGCGCGCGGTCAGGAACTGGCGGATGTAAGTCACCGTGTCGGAACGCACCTTGAATGTCTTGCGCGTGACCTCGTTCATGATGAGGTCGAGGTAGCGCTGCCGATATCGCGTCTCGGTGTCGGCCAGTCCGTGCCACTTGTCGGGCAGCGGCCGAAGGGCCTTGGTCAGCAGCCGGATCTCCTCGACCTGCACGGACAGTTCGCCGGTCCTGGTTCGGAACAGCACGCCCTCGGCGCCGACGATGTCGCCGATGTCCCACTGTTTGAAGGCGCCGTAGCCCGCCTCGCCCACCGCGTCGCGGGTGACGTACAGCTGCATCCTTCCGGACATGTCCTGCAGGTGACAGAAGCTTGCCCTGCCCATGATGCGGCGGGTCATCATGCGCCCGGCAATGCGCACCCGCACGGGGGAGCCCTCCAGCGTGGCGGCGTCCTTTTCGCCGTATTCGGCATGCAGCTCGCCGGCCACGACGTTGCGGCGGAAGTCGTTCGGAAAGGCGATCCCGAGCTCGCGCATCGCCGTCAGCTTGGCGCGCCGCTCGGCGACCAGCCGCTCTTCGTCCTGCTCGGGGGGACTACGGCTTCCGTCGTCGTTCCTGCTCATGGCTCGCTTCCTACAGGCCGCTCTTCAGGCTGGCTTCGAGAAACCTGTCGATGTCGCCGTCGAGCACCGCCTGGGTGTTGCCGATCTCGATCTCGGTGCGCAGATCCTTGATGCGCGACTGGTCGAGCACGTAGGAACGGATCTGATGTCCCCATCCGATGTCGGTCTTGCTGTCCTCCACCGCCTGCTTCGCGGCGTTCCGCTTCTGCACCTCCAGCTCGTAGAGCTTGGCCTTCAGCATCTTCATGGCCTGCGCGCGGTTCTTGTGCTGCGAACGCTCGTTCTGGCAGGCGACCACAATCCCGGTCGGCAGGTGCGTGATGCGGATGGCGGAGTCGGTCTTGTTCACGTGCTGGCCGCCGGCGCCGCTGGAGCGGTAGGTGTCCACCTTCAGATCCGCCGGGTTGACCTCGATGTCGATGTCGTCGTCGACTTCCGGCGACACCCACACGGCGGCGAAGGAGGTGTGCCGGCGATTGCCGGAGTCGAATGGCGACTTGCGCACCAGCCGGTGCACGCCGGTTTCCGTGCGCAGCCAACCGTAGGCGTACTCCCCCTCCACCCTCACCGTCGCGCTCTTTATGCCGGCCACCTCGCCCGCCGAGGCCTCGAGCAATTCGGTCCTGAAACCGCGCCGATCCGCCCACTTCAGGTACATGCGCAGCAGCATTTCGGCCCAGTCCTGCGCCTCCGTCCCGCCCGAGCCGGCATTGATGTCGAGGAATGCGCCGTGGGCATCCATCTCGCCGGCGAACATGCGGCTGAACTCCAGCCCGCTGAGACGTGATTCCAGTCCCTGCAGATCCCTGCAGACGGTTTCGAAGGTCGCCGTGTCCTCCTCGGCGGCGGCGAGCTCCGCGAGTTCCTTCGCCTCATCGAGGCCGCGCACGATGACGTCGACCGAATCCACCACCTTCTCCAGCGCGGCGCGCTCGCGTCCCAGCGCCTGCGCCGCCTCCGGCTTGTTCCACACCGCCGGGTTCTCCAGCTCGCGCCTTACCTCGATCAGCCGCTCACGCCTGGCATCGTAGTCAAAGGTACCCCCTGAGCTGGTCGAGGCGGCCGTGCATCTCCCGAACCTGGTTAAGAACCGGATTGATCTCAATCATCGTTGGCAATGCTCTATAACGAACAGGGGCGCCGTGCCCGACACGGGCCGGCGCCCCGCATGTGTGTTCCTGGCTGGCATTCGGACCGCCGCCTCCGCGGCCGGCGCAGCATGCCCGTTCGATCGGAGATGGTACTACACGGAGAATCGGCTGTGGAGCGAGGTGGGCGCGGCCGGCTGGCGAACCCGATGCGGTCCCGGCCTGCCGCCGCGCCTCCTCGCGCGGGCGACGCGGCCTCTCAGACGGCCACCTGGCCGCCTTCGATGATGGTCAGCACCGGCCCCGCGGCGAGCCTGCCGCGCTCGCGCTCCAGGTAGCCGGTCATCTGCTTGGTGCTGATCGGCGCGCTGAAGAGATAGCCCTGGGCCTCGTCGCAGTGATTCTCGCGCAGGAAGCGCACCTGCTCGTGAGTCTCCACGCCCTCGGCGATCACGGTGCGCCGCAGGTTGTGAGCCAGGCCGATGATGGCCCGGGTGATGACCGCATCATCCTGGTCGTAGGGGATGTCGCTGACGAAGGAGCGATCGATCTTCAGCGTATCGATGGGGAAGCGCTTCAGATAATTGAGCGAGGAGTAGCCGGTGCCGAAATCGTCGATGGCGATGCTCACGCCCAGCTCCTTCAGGCGTTGCAGCGTGGCCACGGTGGCATCGGTGTCCTCCATCAGCACGCTCTCCGTGATCTCCACCTCGAGGCAATTGCCCTCGAGGCCGGACTGCCGCAGCGCGTCGGCGACCATCGTCGCGACATCGCACTGTCGAAACTGCCGGGCGCAGATGTTCACCGCCAGGCGCGGGACCGGCAGGCCGCTGTCCAGCCAGACCCGCGCCTGCGCCAGGGCCTTGCGCAGCACCCATTCGCCGATCGGGATGATCAGGCCGGAGTCCTCGGCAACGGGTATGAATTCCCCTGGACTGACGATGCCCGCCGCCGGCCGCAGCCAGCGCACCAACGCCTCCACACCCTGAAGCCGGCCGGACTGCAGGCTCACCTTGGGCTGGTAGTGCAGCAGGAACTCACCGCGTTCGATCGCCTGGCGCAGGCCGGACTCGATCCTGATGCGCTCGACGGCGCGCTCGTTCATGCCCGCAGTGAAGAATTGGTAGCCGTTGCGGCCGTTGGCCTTGACCTGGTACATGGCCGCGTCGGCATTCTTCAGCAGGCCGTCGACGTTGTCGTCGTCGTGCGGGAACAGCGTGATCCCGATGCTCGGAGTCACGTACACGTCCTGGCCCTCCAGTACGAAGGGCTGCGCCATGACATCGAGTATCTTGCGGGCGATGATCCGCGGTTCCTCGGCGCCGCCGAGATTCTCGAGGATGATGGTGAACTCATCTCCACCCAGGCGCGCGATGGTGTCGCTTTCGCGCACGCACCGCGCCAGCCTCTCCGCCGCCAGGCTGAGCAGCCGGTCGCCCGCCTGGTGACCGAGGGTATCGTTGACGGCCTTGAAACGATCGAGATCCAGGACCATCAGTGCGACGCAGTTCTGACGGCGCGTGGCGTTCGCCAGCGCGTACTCCAGACGGTTGTGGAACAACGTGCGATTGGCCAGCCCGGTGAGACTGTCGTAATGCGCGAGCCGCTGCAGGTTGAGCTCCGCGCGCTTGCGCTCGATGGCCTGCCGCAGGGCGCGCGCGACGCCGTGGCCGTCGCCCTTGCCCTTGATGAGGTACTCCTGCGCCCCCGAGTGCAGCAGCTCCAGTATCGCCCGTTCCTCGTCGACGCCGCTGAACACGACCACCGGGATCTCCTTGCGCACGGCGACGAGCCGCTTGACGGTGCGCACACCCGTGGAGTCGGGAAGGTTCAGATCGGTGAGAACGACGTCGTAGCCGTCGCCGTTCAGGGCGATGAGTCCGGCCTTGAGGTCACGCACGTGGTGCAGGACGAGGCGCTCGCCCTCCGAGGCCGACAGGCGCCCACGCACCAGCTGCGCGGCATCGTCATCGTCCTCGATGAAAAGGACGCGGATCGGTCTGGTGGCATCGGTAGCGCTCATGTCCCCCACATCCCGGCAACACCCCATGGCTGGCGCGACAGGGCTCACCGGGGTAACGGCCGGGAGGGGGCGAACTTGAGATGTGCCGGCCGGCCGCGTGCGCGGTCACGCAGCGGGCGCAGGTCGCGGCAGTCGACGCCGCCAGAATCGCCAGAGGTCGCCGCGTCGCAATGTGTACGAGGCATGGGGGAGATGAACAGCGACCGCCGCCAGCGACCCGCTCCGCAACCCCGCCAGCAGAGGTGCAAGACAGGCGCAATCAAGCGCCTGCATCGATCCCTGCTGCGCACCGCGGGCCTCCCGTTCAGGGGCTTCGAGGCCGGCGGCCGGCACGTACAGCCACCGGCCCGTGGCCGGCGGCTGCGGCGGGGGCGATTGCATGCAGCGCACGCGCCCCGCCATGGCCAGGCCGGCGGCAACCGGGATGTCGGTGACCACCGTGGTCCAGGCGGCATCGGGCCGCGGCAAGGCGCCGCTGCCCCAGAACCACACGCTGTTCACCGCCGGTTCGCCGCGCGCCTCGCGGGCGGCGTTCGCCGGGCTGCGGTGCAGCACCATCTGCACGTCGTTGGCGAGTCGCCGCCAGCGCCGCGCCTCGGCACCGCGCGGGAGGAACGGGTCGATGTGATGGCCGCGGACGGCCCGAGGGGGCACGGTCCTGATCGCCGGCGATGTCTCCACGCTCAGGTACCAGCGTCCAGGATCGCGCCCGACGAGCAGGCGGATCCCTTCCACGGCGAGCGCAGCATTGATCTCCCCGGTCAGGTGCACGGCCTCCTCCACGGTCAGCTCGAACGTCGCTGCGTCGAAGAGCAGCAGCCTGCCCATGTCGGGTCGCAGGTGCACGGGGTCGGCGCGCAGCCACGTACCCCCGGCCGAGACGTCCGGGAGATCGAACAGCGCGGCGGCCGCGGCGACGGAGAGGTCGGCCTCCTTCGCGGCGGCGATGCCGAACAGCCCGAACAGGGCGCCATGGAAATCCACGGGTGCCGCGCGGCGCTCCTCGCTGCCGCGCATGAAGACGAGTCGCAGCGCCGGCGCCGCCCCGAGCGCCTCGTGATACGAGCCATCCGGCGACGCAGGCTCGAACAGCGCGGGCGCCAGTACGTGCACCTCGGCGGGGACTTCTGAGGGCTTGGCTGCAAGCGACGGCATCGGGCAGACGGTGCCAAATCAGAGGCGGGTTGTCCACGCCCGGACGCGCGCGCAGGCCGATCGGGAACACCTCCTCACCTGAAGGCCCGAGCGCCGCGGCGGCACGCCGGGCGCGGCACGGCGATCACTGGGCGATCACCGGGCGATCACTGCATGTGGGCGAGGATTGCGCGCTTGACCGCCTCGAGATCCGCCTCCACCTGCACCAGCGGCGTGGTGCTCTGCTTGATGGCCGTGTCCGGATCCTTCAGTCCATGCCCGGTGAGCGTGCATACGATCGTGCTGCCGTCCGGTATCTTTCCGGACTTGACGTCGCGCAGCGCGCCGGCCACCGAGGCCGCCGAGGCGGGCTCGCAGAACACGCCCTCGCGCTCCGCGAGCAGCTTCTGCGCCGCGAGGATCTCCGCATCGCTGCATTCGTCGAACCAGCCGCCGGATTCCCGCTGCACGGTCCACGCCGCATCCCAGCTCTGCGGATGACCGATCCGTATTGCGGTGGCGACGGTCTCCGGATCCTCGACCATGTGGCCGCGGAGGAAGGGCGCGCTGCCAGCCGCCTGGTAGCCCACCATCTTCGGGCGGTTGCCGACGATCGCGCCGCCGGCGTATCGGCAGTGGCCGCTGCAGTACGCGCACGCCGCGGTCACGTGGTCGCCGGAGGCCGAGGAGTACTCGCAGTAGCCGATCCAGTGGGCCGTGATGTTTCCGGCGTTGCCGACCGGCAGGCAGTGGTAGTCCGGCGCGCGGCCGAGCTCCTCCACGATCTCGAAGGCGGCGGTCTTCTGCCCCTGCAGCCGGAACGGATTGATCGAGTTGACGATCGTCACCGGCGCATGCTGCGCGACCTGCTTGACCAGTTCCATGCCGGCATCGAAGTTGCCCTTGATCTGCAGCACCACCGAGCCGTGCATCATCGCCTGTGCGAGCTTGCCCATCGCGATCTTGCCCTCGGGTATCAACACGAATGCGGTGATGCCCGCGCGCGCCGCGTACGCCGCCGCCGATGCCGAGGTATTGCCCGTGGAGGCGCAGATGATCGCGCGCGCGCCCGCCTCCACGGCCTTGGTCACCGCCATGGTCATGCCGCGGTCCTTGAACGAGCCGGTCGGGTTCAGTCCCTCGAACTTGACGTAGATGTCGACATCCTTGCGCAGGTCGCGCGGGATGTTGTTCAGCCGGATGAGTGGCGTGTTGCCCTCCCCGAGGCTGATGACGCGCGTGTCGTCGTGCACCGGCAGACGGTCGCGGTAGCGTTCGATGAGACCCGTGTAGCGTGCGTTGATCAGCATTTCTCTGTCATCCGGTTCCCCGCATGGCGGCCGCGGGCTACGCGAGCGTCTCCAGTCGCAGGCGCGTCACCTTGCCCTTGACCGATTCCAGCGCCTCGATCTTCGCCAGCGCGTCGTTGACCGCCTGCTCGCGCACGCGCTGCGTCAGCAGGATGATGGGCAGGTGCTGTTCGCCCTCGGCGGGTTCGCGCTGGCGTATGGCCTCGATGCTGATGCCGGAATCCGCGAGGATGCGGGTGATGTCGGCCAGAACACCCGGCTTGTCCAGGGCCGTGATGCGCAGGTAATAGGCCGTGAGGACGCGTTCCATCGGCAGGATGGAGACGTTTGACATGGCGTCCGGCTGGAAAGCGAGGTGCGGCACGCGGTGCTGCGGATCGGCGGTCAGGGCGCGGGTGACGTCGACGAGATCGGCAACCACCGCGGAGGCCGTCGGTTCGGCGCCGGCACCGGCGCCGTAGAACAGCAGCGGGCCGACCGCGTCGCCGCGGACGAGCACGGCATTCATGACGCCGTCGACGTTGGCGATGAGGCGCCGCTCGGGTATCAGTGTGGGATGCACGCGCAACTCGATGCCCTCCTCGCTGCGGCGCGCGATCCCCAGGAGCTTGACGCGATAGCCCAGCGCCTCGGCGTTGACGACGTCCTCGCGCGCGACACCGGTAATGCCTTCGACGTGCACCTTGTCGAACTGCAGCGGGATCCCGAAGGCGATCGAGGCGAGGATCGTGAGCTTGTGCGCGGCGTCGATACCCTCGATGTCGAAGGTGGGGTCGGCCTCGGCGTAACCCCTGGCCTGCGCGTCCTTGAGCGCCTCGGCGAATTCGCGGCCGTGGCTGCGCATCTCGGTGAGGATGAAGTTGCAGGTGCCGTTGATGATGCCCGCGAGCCACTGCACGCGGTTGGCCGCCAGCGACTCGCGCAGGGCCTTGATTATCGGAATGCCGCCGGCGACGGCCGCCTCGAAGGCCACCATCACGCCCTGCTCGCGGGCGCGCGTGAAGATCTCGTTGCCATGGGTCGCGATCAGCGCCTTGTTGGCCGTCACGACGTGCTTGCCGTTGTCTATCGCCCTGAGCACGAGATCCCTGGCCACGGTGCTGCCGCCGATGAGTTCGACCACCACGTCCACATCCGGATCGCCGACTATCGCAAACGCATCCTCGATGAGCCTGGCCTTGCCGCCGGTCACCGCCTCGGCGCGCGCACGGTCCTTGTCCGCCACCACGGTGATACGGATCGGCCGGCCGGCGCGGCGCGTGATCTCCTCCTGGTTGCGCGCCAGCACCGCGAAGGTACCGCCGCCTACCGTGCCTATCCCCATCAACCCCACTCGTATCGGTTTCATCGTTCTTGTGACTCGTGACTCGTGACTCGCGATCCGTGATTGGACATCGATGACGGGCGCGGCCTCGCCGAGGATCGCCCGCGCAGGCGACAGCGGCGGCTGCCCCCGCCAGCGCCAGCCGCTAACCGGCCACCACGCCGTCGGCCCTCAGCATCTCCTTGATGCCTCGCACGGCCTGGCGCGTGCGGTGATCGTTCTCGATGAGCCCGAAGCGCACGTGGCCATCGCCGTATTCGCCGAAACCCACACCCGGCGACACCGCCACCCTCGCGTCGGCCAGCATCTTCTTGCAGAATTCGAGCGAACCCATTTTCCGGTACGGCTCCGGGATCGGCGCCCACACGAACATCGTCGCCTGCGGCTTCTCCACCGCCCAGCCGGCGGCGTTCAGACCCTCGCACAGCACGTCGCGGCGGCGGCGATACATTTCGCAGATCTCCTTCACGCAGTCCTGCGGTCCCTCCAGCGCCGCGATACCGGCCACCTGCACCGGCGTGAACACCCCGTAGTCGAGATAGGACTTCATGCGCGCCAGCGCCTTCACCAACACGGGGTTCCCGACCATGAAGCCGACGCGCCAGCCGGGCATGTTATAGCTCTTCGAGAGGGTGAAGAACTCCACCGCGACGTCCTTGGCGCCGGGCACCTGCAGGATCGAGGGCGCGACGTAGCCGTCGAACACCAGATCGGCATAGGCGAGATCCTGGACGACCCAGATGCCGTGGTCCCTGGCGATGTCGACGACCTTCTGGAAGAACGCCAGATCCACGCACTCGGTGGTGGGATTGCTCGGATAATTGAGCAGCAGCACCTTCGGCTTCGGCCAGGAGTCGCGGATGGCCTTCTCGAGCTCGGCGAAGAAATCGATGCCGGTGCCGCAGGGCACGTGACGGATGTCCGCACCGGCGATCACGAAGCCGTAGGGATGAATGGGATAGGCGGGGTTCGGCACCAGCACCGCGTCACCACGATCGACGATCGCCATCGCCAGGTGTGCAAGGCCCTCCTTGGAGCCGATGGTGACGATCGCCTCGCTCTCCGGGTCGAGATAGACCTCGTAACGGCTCTTGTACCAGTCGCAGATCGCCTTGCGCAGGCGCGGGATGCCGCGCGAGACGGAGTAGCGGTGGGTGTCGCCGCGCTGGGCGACCTCGATCAGCTTCTCGACGATGTGCCTGGGCGTGGGCTGATCCGGATTCCCCATGCCGAAATCGATGATGTCCTCGCCACGGCGGCGGGCAGCCATCTTCAGTTCCTGCACGGTGTTGAACACGTACGGCGGCAGACGTTCGATTCTGGAAAACTGTGTGTTGCTCATTGCGGTCCAAGGGGGAGATCTAGGTTGTGCCGGTTCCCCCGGTTCCCCTCCGGGAACCCGAACCGGCGGTATGCCGTTGAAAACCTGCGTGCTAAACCCAAAGGTTTGAGAAGGTACATAGCACGTACAGTTGTGTCAAACTCCGACCGGTAACCACGCCCGCGAACGCCGAAAAATGTCCGACAGCCTCGCCCTAGCCCGCCAGCAGACCCTTGCGGCCGCCGCCCTGGAGGATCGTCACCTCGAACAGGTGCTCAACAGCCTGCTCGATGCCCGCCTCGATTATGCCGACCTGTATTTCGAGCACAGCAGGTCCGAGGGCTGGACGCTGGAGGACGGGATCGTCAAGGAAGGCTCGCACAGCATCGGCGAGGGCGTGGGCGTGCGCGCGGTCGCGGGCGAGAAGACCGGCTTCGCCTATGCCGATGAGATCGCCCTGCCGGCGTTGCAGAACGCCGCCGGCGCCGCGCGCGCGATCGCCGGCCACGGCGGCGATGGCGGTGGGCTCGTCTGGCAACAGCCCGCGGGCAGGCTGTTGTACCAGCCGCTGGACCCCGTCGAGACGCTGGCGGCCGAGGAGAAGGTGCGGCTGCTGCAGGAGATCGATACCTACGCCCGCGCGCTCGATCCGCGCGTCACACAGGTCATCGTCGGCCTCACCGGGCAGCGGAAGTCGGTGCTGGTGGCCGCCAGCGACGGCACGCTGGCGGGCGACGTGCGCCCACTCGTGCGCCTGAACGTCACGGTCATCGTGGAGGATGGCGGGCGGCGCGAGACCGGAACCTACGGCGGCGGGGGACGATTCGGCTACGAATGGCTCACGGCCGAAGACCGCATCCGGCACTTCGCGCGCGAGGCCGTGCGCCAGGCCGTGCTCAACCTGGATGCGGGACCCGCGCCCGCCGGCGAGATGACGGTGGTGCTGGGTCCCGGATGGCCAGGGATCCTCCTGCACGAGGCCATCGGCCACGGCCTGGAGGGCGATTTCAACCGCAAGGGCACCTCGGCCTTTGCCGGTCGCATCGGTGAGCGCGTGGCCGCGGCCGGGGTCACCGTGGTGGACGATGGCACGCTCGCCGGCCGCCGCGGTTCGCTCAATGTCGATGACGAGGGCACGCCCACCCGGTGCACGGTCCTCATCGAGGACGGCATTCTGCGCGGCTATATGCAGGACAAGCAGAACGCGCGGCTGATGAAGCTGCCACCGACCGGCAACGGCCGCCGCCAGTCCTATTCGCACCGGCCCATGCCGCGGATGACCAACACCTACATGCTGCCCGGACCGCACGACCCGCAGGAGATCATCGCCACCGTCGATCGCGGCCTGTATGCCGCCAATTTCGGGGGCGGCCAGGTCGACATCACCAACGGCAAGTTCGTGTTCTCCGCCGCCGAGGCATATCTGATCGAAAAGGGCAGGGTGACCCGCCCCGTGAAGGGGGCCACCCTCATCGGCAACGGCCCCGACGTGCTCACCCGCGTCAGCATGATCGGCAACGATCTGCAGCTCGATGCAGGCGTGGGCACCTGCGGCAAGAACGGCCAGTCCGTACCCGTGTGCGTCGGGCAGCCGACCCTGCGCATCGACAACCTGACCGTCGGCGGCACGAACTCCCAGGATCGCTAGAGGCGGGCGCCGACGCAGATCGCACAGGGGCGCGCCCGGCGCGGGAAGCGCGTGCGGCGCCTCAGAAGCGCGGCAGGTCCGGATGCGGCAGTTCGCCGCCGTGGACGTGCATGCCCCCGAGTTCCGCGCAGCGCGCCAGGGTGGGGACCCCCTTGCCGGGATTCAGCAGGCCGTAGGAATCGAACACCCGCTTGACGGCATGGAAGTGCTGCAGCTCCGGCGCGCCGAACTGCGCGCACATCTGGTCGAGCTTCTCCACCCCCACGCCGTGCTCGCCGGTCACCGTGCCACCGACCCTGACGCACAATTCGAGGATCTCGCCGCCGAATCTCTCCGCCTTGGCGAGCTCGCCGGGCCTGTTCGCGTCATACATGATGAGCGGATGCAGGTTTCCGTCCCCGGCGTGAAACACGTTGGCCACCGGCAGGCCGTAAACCTGCGACAGATCGGCGATGCGGCGCAGGACCTGCGCCAGTCGATGCCGCGGTATGGTGCCGTCCATGCAGTAGTAATCGGGCGCCAGCCGGCCGACGGCCGGGAACGCCGCCTTGCGCCCGGCCCACAACTGCCGGCATTCCGCCTCGTCGGCCGCCACGCGGATGGCCAGGGCGTGATGCCCCTGCAGCACCTCGCGCACGCGCGCCAGCTGCGCGGAGACCTCGGCGGGTATTCCGTCGAGCTCGCAGATGAGGATTGCCTCGGCATCGGTGGGATAGCCGGCGTGCACAAAGTCCTCGGCGGCGACGATCGCCAGCCTGTCCATCATCTCCAGGCCCGCGGGCAGGATGCCGGCGGCGATGATGCCGGCCACGGCGTTGCCGGCGTCCTCGACGCTCGCGAAGGCCGCCAGGGCCACCTGCGCCGAGGTCGGGATCGGAAGCAGCCGCACGGTGACCTCCATGATGATCGCGAGCATCCCCTCCGAGCCGTTCATCAACGCCAGCAGGTCATAGCCTGGCGCATCCAGCGCCTGGGAGCCGATGTCCAGCCACTGGCCCTCGATGGTCAATGCCCGGACTCGCAGCACGTTGTGCACGGTGAGGCCGTATTTCAGGCAGTGCACGCCGCCGGAGTTCTCCGCGACGTTGCCGCCGATGCTGCAGGCGATCTGCGAGGAAGGATCGGGCGCGTAGTAGAGGCCGTGCGCCGCGGCCGCCTCGCTGATGGCGAGATTGCGCACGCCCGGTTCGACGACCGCCGTGCGGCCGAAGGGATCGAGATCGAGGATGCGGTTGAAGCGCGCCAGGCTGAGCAACACGCCGTTGCGATGGGGCAGCGCGCCGCCGGAGAGGCTGGTTCCGGCGCCGCGCGCGACCACCGGCACGCGCCGCCCATGGCAGAGCCTGAGCACGGCCTGCACCTGGTCCGCGGTGTCCGGCATGACCACCACGCGCGGAAGCTGCCGGTAGGCGGAAAGGCCGTCGCACTCGTACGGGCGCATCGACTCTTCCTCGTCGATGACCGCCCCCGCGGGCAGCACCGCCCGCAGGGCCGATATGAGATCGGTGTCGATCCCGCCCTGGCCGTGCCTTCTGCCCCGCATCGGCGCCACTTGCCCTATCCTCGGCCCGACGTCCAGACCTTCGCATGCGTGCGCGCCGTCGCGAAGGCGAAGCCCTTCGGCACGACGGCGCCGGCCCGGGCCGCGGTCAGTGGCTTGCGTTCACCGGCCGCGCCGATGGAGGGCACAACCGCTGCGGCATTATCGGCCCCGGACATCGCTAACCCCCTTCATCAGGTTCGTGCTTCGACTGTATTACAATCGGGCAAATCCGGACGGGACTTCGGAACCAGCCTGAAGCCGCGCGCAACGACTCCCCCGCAAGCCCCGGGGCGGCAGCCCACCCAACAGCGAGCATACACCAGACATGTCCGAGGAGATTCTCATCAATGTGACGCCGCAGGAGACGAGGGTGGGGTTCATCGAGAACGGGGTACTGCAGGAGGTCATCGTCGAACGCAACCGGCGCCGCGGCCTGGTCGGAAACATCTACCTCGGCAAGATCTCCCGGGTGCTGCCCGGCATGGGGGCGGCCTTCGTGGAGATCGGTCTGCAGCGGACCGCCTTCCTGCACATCTCCGACATCCTCACCGTGGAGCAGCCGTCCGCCAACGGCGGCGGATCGATCACCATCGACCAGATCCTGCGAGAGGGCCAGGAGATCCTGGTGCAGGTGGCCAAGGACCCGCTGGGCACCAAGGGGGCGAGGCTCACCACCCAGATCTGCATCCCCTCGCGCTACCTGGTCTTCATGCCCCACAGCCAGACGATCGGCATCTCGCAACGGATCGAGAACGAGCAGGAGCGGAGCCGGCTGCGCGAGATCCTCACCCGCCGCGGCGCGGGCCTGGCGGGCGAGAACGGCAACGGAGTCATCGATGCCGACGCCGCGCAGTCCTCCCCGGGCGGGTTCATCGTGCGCACGGCCGCGGAGGGCATCGCGGAGGAGAGCATCGCCACGGACATGGAGTTCCTGCAGCGGCTGTGGCAGTCGATCCAATCCCACATCTCGCAGGCCAAGGCGCCGGCGCTGGTGCACGACGATCTGCCGCTGCTGCTGCGCACCGTGCGCGATCTCGCGGCCCGCGAGGTCGAGGTGATCCGCGTGGATTCACGCGAGAACTACACGCGCCTGAAGGACTTCGCGCAGGAGTTCATTCCCGATCTGGGCGAGCGGATCGAACACTATCCTGGCGAGCGGCCGATCTTTGATCTTTACTCGGTGGAGGACGAGATCCAGCGCGCGCTGGAAAGACGGGTGGAGCTGAAGTCCGGCGGTCACCTGATCTTCGACCAGACCGAGGCGATGACCACCGTCGACGTGAACACCGGCGCCTTCGTCGGCCACCGCAACCTCGAGGAAACGATCTTCAAGACCAACCTCGAGGCGGCCCAGGCGATCGCCCGCCAGCTACGGCTGCGCAACCTGGGAGGGATCGTCATCGTCGACTTCATCGACATGGCCGACCCCGATCACCAGCGCCAGGTGCTGCGCGCGCTCGAACGCAGCCTGGAGCGCGACCATTCCAAGGTCGTGGTCAGCGAGATCACCTCGCTCGGGCTGGTGCAGATCACCCGCAAGCGTACGCGCGAGAGCCTCGAGCACGTGCTGTGCGAGCCCTGCCCGACCTGCCAGGGGCGCGGCTCCATCAAGACGGCTGAGACCGTCTGCTACGAGATCTTCCGCGAGATACTGCGCGAGGTCCGCCAGTTCGAGACGCAGAAACTGCTGGTGGTGGCCGCGCGCGAGGTCGTGGACCGCCTCACGGACGAGGAATCGCAAGGCGTGGCGGAACTTGAAGAATTCATCAGCCGCCCCATCCAGTTCCAGGTCGAGCCGATGTACTCGCCGGAACAATTCGACGTGGTGCTACTCTGATTCTGCCTGATGGTCAAGCGCCTCACCCTCAAGTTCCTGAACGTGGTGTGGAAGACCACTGCGGTGCTGGTCGTGGGCGTGGCCGTGACGGTGAGCGTGGTCAGGCTGATGCTGCCGGGGATCGATCGCTATCGCGAGCCGATCACGCAGTGGGTCAGCAGGCAGATCGCGCAGCCGGTGGAGTTCGACGCAATCACCGCCAGCTGGCGGGGCTGGACACCGGTCATCGAACTGAGCAACGTGCGCCTGACGGGCGAGGACGGCGGGAAGTCCGTTACCCGCTTCGCCAAGGCGCGCTTCGCCCTGGACCCCATCCGATCCCTGAAGCGGCGCGAGATCGTTCCCGGGCAGCTCGTGGTCAGCGGCATGGAGATCTCGCTCGCACGCAGCGAGGGCGGCAGCATCCGGCTCGAGGGCGTCGGCGAGGGCGAGACCGCCGTTTCGAGCCTCAGGAAGAATGCACTGGCCTACTGGCTGCAGACCCAGCGGCAGCTGACCATCGAGGAGGCGGCCATCACCTGGAACGACGATCGCCTGCTGAAACCCCTCATCTTCTCGAACGTCTCGCTGGACATACGCAGCGACGGGCAGCGCCGCCAGTTCAATGGCCGCGCCCGACTCCCCGACTCCGACAGCGAATTCGAGTTCCGTCTCGACGCCGACGGCGACCTGCTCACCAGCACCTGGTCGGGCACGATGTACCTGGAGGGCCATGGCATCGATCCGCAGTCGCTGCTCGAGTACAAGCGCTGGCTGGGCCTGGAGGTGGTCGGCGGACGGCTCGATTTCAGGTTCTGGAGCGACTGGAGCAATGCACGGGTAACCCGCGTCAGCGGCGTCTTCTCGGCCGGTGGATCGGAGGTCGGCGCACGCGGGCATCGCATCCGGTTGCAGCAGATGCGCGGCAACGTCGACGCCGTGCGCAGCGAGGCAGGGCAATGGCTGCTGCAGGTCGATTCGCTGCAGGTCAGGACCGCCAACGGCTCCTGGCCCGACAGCCGGATCGTCATGCAGTTGAAACGCGCGCGGGCGCCTGCCACCACGCCGGAGATGCAGCTCAACGTCGCCTACCTGAAGCTCGACGATCTCGTCCCGGTGGCCAGCAGTATCGCCGCGCTGCCGCCGCAGGTGCGCGACGCGCTGACATCGATGGGGCCGCACGGTGCAGTGCGCGATCTCCGCCTGCGATACACGCCCTCGGCAGCGCCCGGGGAGCAGACCGCGCTCAGCGCGGACTTCGAGGCCCTGGGCATCCGCGGCGCGGATCTCCAGCCGGAGCTCGACGGTCTGCGCGGTTCCATCGCTGTGGCCGCCGACAGCGGCACCGTGACGCTCGATTGCGATCGCGTGACGGTCTCCGCGCCGAAGCTCTACGACCAGCCGATCATCCTGACGCGACTCGATGGCCGGCTTGGTCTGAGCCGCACCGGCGATGGCTGGCGGCTCAGCACCGATGGCCTCAGGATCACCAACGCCGACTTCGACCTGACCGCGTTCGGGAACATCGCCGCACGCGCGGGTACAGCGCCGAACGCGCAGGTGTTCGCGCGCATCGATCACCTCAGTGCCCGGCGCATCAGGGACTACCTGCCCCGCATCGGCGTGGCGCCGAAGGTCCGCGACTGGTTCAGCCACGCGTTTCCCTCGGGACGCGTCGACGGCGGCGGCATCGTCGTGCGCGGCCCGCTCGATCAATTCCCGTTCGACGGCAAGAACGGGCGCTTCGAGGCGCGCCTGCACGTCGTGGACGCGGAACTGCTGTTCCGTCCCAAATGGCCAGTCATCACCAGGGTCAGCGGCGACGTGGTGTTCAGTGGGCGCAGCATGTCGGTGTTCGTGCCGGAGGCCGAGACCATCGGCGCGAAGCTGACCGAGACCACGGCGCTCATTCCGGACCTGTTCGCCAAGGAGAAACTGCTGCTCATCGATGGCACCGCCAGGGCTCCAACCGCCGTCGGCCGCAAATACCTGCTGGAAAGTCCGCTCAAGGACAAGGTACCCGACGTGCCCGGCCTGCTTACCGACGCCGGCCGGATTGATCTTGCGCTCAGCCTGCGCATACCCCTGCGGCCGGTGCCCAACGAGGTCAAGGGCACGGTGGAGTTGCACGACGCGGTGGTGCGTTCCCCGCAACTGAACGGCGAGATCAAGTCGGTCAGCGGCGCGCTCACCTTCACCCAGAAGGGCTTCGAAGCCACCGGACTGCAGGGTGCCTACGCCGACAAGCCGGTGGAGCTGAGCATCACGGGGACCTCGGAGAAGGGACGGGTGGACGCACAGTTCACCCTCGGCGGACGCGGCGACACGGCCTATCTCGCCGACCGCCTGAGGGCATTCACGCCGGGCATCGCGGACTGGCTCGAACGGCACAAGGCACTCGAACACGCCGTCGGGGAAACCGACTGGCAGGTGACCGCACAGTTCAGCAAGGCCGCGGGCGGGGCGGCGCGGGTCACCGATCTGCGCGTCACTTCCACGCTCGCCGGCATGCAGTTGGATCTGCCCTCACCGCTTGGCAAGGAGCGTGCCGAATCACGGCCGCTGGCCATACACATCGACCTGGCGCAGCGGACCAGCCGCGGCATCGATTTCAGTTTCGGCAACGAATTGCACGGTGCGCTGCTGCTCGCCGAGGGCGTGGAAGGCAACCCCCGGCTGAAGCGCGCCGCGCTGCGTTTCGGAGATTCCCCGGCGAGCCTGCCCTCCGACGACACACTCTCCATCACCGGCACGACCTCCGAGCTGTCGATCAACGACTGGCTGGATGCGCTCTACGAACGCATGTCGCTGGGCGGAGCCGTCGGCAACTCCTCGGCGCCGCCGATACCGATCTGGATAGACCTGAGCGCCGGGCGCCTGCAGGCGCTCGGGCGCAACTTCGAGCACGTGCGTGTGCGCGGCGACAGCGGCCGCACGCACTGGAAGCTGCACGTCGCCGGCGATCAGATCGAAGGCGACGTCATCATTCCGCATTACCTCAGGCAGATGCCCAGCAAGGCGCACCTGCGCAAGCTGCACGTCCCGCCGCGGGCGGTCGCCAGCGTCACGCCGGTGGACGTAAATCCCGGTCGCATGCCGCCCTTCAGCATCACGATCGACGATTTCGCCTACCAGGCGGTGAGCCTCGGCCGCGGCGAGCTGCGCACGTCGCCGGTCGCCAACGGCTTGAAGATCGAGACGCTGACGTTCGAGTCTCCGGCGTCGAAGATCAGCGCCCAGGGCGAGTGGATTTATGCCGATGAGGTACACACCTCGCGATTCAGCATCGATGTGGATGCCGCCGATCTCGGCAAACTGCTCGGACAGTTCGGCTACGGCGTCACCGCGGTCGAAGGCGGCAAGACGGCCATCGATATCAACGCCTCCTGGGCGGGAAGCCCGGCGGACTTCACGCTCGAGCGGCTGGATGGATCGATGACCATGAACATCGAGGACGGCCGCTTCCTCGACGTCGACAACCCGGCGGTCGGACGTCTCTTCGGACTGTTGAGCATACAGGCGCTGCCGAAGCGGCTGATGCTCGATTTCAACGACCTGTTCGCCAAGGGCATGGGTTTCGACCGGATCAGCGGCAATTTCGAGTTCGACGGCGGCAATGCCTACACCAACAACCTGGTGATGAACGCCTCCTCGGCGCGCATCGAGGTCACGGGACGCACCGGGCTCGCGGGGCAGGACTACGACCAGGTGGCAACCGTCACGCCGCAGATCTCCGACAGCCTCCCGGTGGCGAGCGCCATCTTCGGTCCGGTGGGCGCCACCGTGGGCGCGGCGATCTTCATCGGCAAGAAACTGATCCCGGAGCTGCCGGGTCAGATCGACAAGCTGCTCGCCAAACAGTACACGATCACCGGGTCGTGGAAGGATCCGAAGGTCGAGCAGGTGCGGGGCAACTCCGGCGAGAACGCCAGTCCGGCGCCCACCGCGGACGGCTGACGCCGCTCGCGGGGCCCCCTCCGGCGGCTGCAGCCTTCATACGCGCGGCTCGTGCGCCCCGCCGGGCGGCGGCGCTACGGCGCGAGGACGCTCACCTCCGCGCGGCGCGCCTCGGCAAGGCTTCCGCTGCCCGTGGCGTCCGTCGGCTGACGCAGGATGATGCGTTCGCGTGCGATGCCGGCGGCCACGAGTGCGGCCCAGGCGGCCCCGGCACGGTTCCTTGCCAGCGCGGCGTTGAGTTCCTGCGAACCACGCGGATCGTGGAATCCCTGTATCACCGCCCTGGCGTCGGGATGCTCGTTGAGATAGCGGATGATCGGCGCCAGCACCTCGCCGGCGTCCGCGGGAAGACCCCACTGCGCGGTTTCGAAGTAGAGCCTGGTGGCCGGCGGCACTTCCCCGGTTCCGGCTGCCGTGGCCGCGGCGGCGGGCGCATCCGCCGGCGGGTAATAGACCTCGTGATGCGGCTCGGGGTAACGCGGCCCGGTCCACGCCGGCAGCGTGGAGGGCGCGGTGCGCACCTGCGCGTTGGGGTCTTCGATCGTGTATGCCGGCGACGGCGCGGTCGATGCTTCCAAATCCTCGTCCGGCATCGCCACGGCGGCCGGCGCCTCGGGCTGCACCGCTTCC
>WBZR01000812.1_pt1 | contig 45621 bp, 41 predicted proteins | sample 5204231 | NCBI WGS metagenome assembly WBZR01 (sample SAMN12412403, study PRJNA552823) | activated sludge metagenome | isolation source: activated sludge from anammox sidestream of wastewater treatment plant... | place: USA: Virginia | collected 2017-08 | reverse complement strand
GAAAGAGCTTCACCACGAAGGGCACAAAGTCTTGCGCTGAGTTCGTCGAAGCGACACAAAGGCAAAAAAGAGCCTAGATTCCTTGGGTTTTCCTTTGTGACCGTCGTGTCCTTTGTGTTTGAAAAAAAGGTTTCCCGTTAAAAACGGTAGAGCCATAGTTCCTTAGTCAGGAAGAGTCGTCAAAGTGAATAAACCAAAAGCTCAAATCTCTCTGTGTTCTCTCCCGAAGACCATCGGGACAATGTGTGGCGACGAATCCTCTAATCCTCTAATCCTCTAATTCTCTTATCCACTAATCTCCAGTCTCTAATCTCTAGTTTTTACTCATCGAACAAAAATGTCGCTTCGGCGTATAAACGCACGCCCTTCTTCATCACGCGCTCATCCACCCACTTCTTGAGGTATTCCCTTTTGTATTCGATCGGCTTTCCGCTCGACAACTCGTGCAGTGGATAATTCAAATGCAACGTGCGCGGCGAAACGGTGAAGCGTGTGATGCCGGTGGGCAGAACGATCTTCCTCCCCGCCAGTTTGAGCAGGGTGCGAATCTTGAAACGCGGAAAGATAATCAACGCGGTCAGGTCTTGGTGAACTTCGCGGAACGGTTCGATCAACGTCTGGCTGGTGCGATCGAGCGACGCGGACGTTTTGTACGCGTTCACAATCGCATGAAGCGTGGCGATATGATTCGCAAGGTCGGTAGGCTCTTCCAGGAGTAAATACAACTTCCCATCGGGCAGGCGCGCGTTGACAGGCGCGTACTTCGGCGCGTCCACCGATTTATGCGTGTCGACTTTGACAACATCGACGCCTTTGAGTTTGCGAAGTTCGCTCATCAACGATTTCGCGCTCATCCCCCAGACAACATGATTCCATGTTTGTAAATTTACGTTTTGGTCGTCTGCTTGCACAACCTGCGCCACAAGATGCGGAAAGTCCAACTCATGCAACGATGTGACGCGGTTCGCGCCGTCCAGCACCATGTACCGTTCTGTGCCGTCCGTTAATGGCATCACGATGGGCGGGTTGCGCAGAACCCCCGCGCCGCGCAGTTTTTCGATCAGCGGGGCGCTCCTTTGCGCGTCGTGGTCTTCATGCAAGATCAAACTTTCGATGGGCAAAATATCGAGGCGAGGCAAACCTGTCCTGAGCGAAGTCGAAGGGTTTGGAATCATCGGGCGAAGGATACCACAAGAAACCGAACGCCTTCAACTTACAAAAGTTTCAACGCGGTGGCAAAATCCTGCGGGTATTCCGCTTTGAAGGTGAGTCTTTCGTGAGTGTTTGGATGTGTGAACGTCAACGACAACGCATGCAACGCGGGACGCGCGATAATTTTCGACTCCGCCGCGCCATACAGGACATCTCCCACCAGCGGATGCCCCAACGCCTTTGCATGGACTCGCACCTGATGCGTTCTCCCCGTCTCCGGCATCGCTTCGACCAACGCCGCGGCTTGATACAGTTTCCTCAGCCTGAATCGCGTTTCCGACGGTTTCCCGTTCCTATCGTCCACCACCGTCCGATGTTTATGCCCCACATTGACTCGCAACGGATGCTTCGCCGTTCTCTCCTCCCACGTTGGATTCCCCTCCACGATCGCATGATAGACCTTCTCTACCTCGTGATTCTCGAACTGCATATTCAACGCGCGGTGACTCTCCGCATCTCGCGCGAAGACCATCACCCCGCTGGTGATCTTGTCCAAGCGGTGAATGATCCACATTTTCCCGAACTCCTCCTCCAGCATCTTCACCAAATACGGCGAATCCTTCTCCCACCCATCTGGCAGAACGGGAATCCCTGCGGGTTTGTTGAAGACGAGGATGTGTTGGTCTTGATAAATCACTGTCATTATTGAATTGTAATCTACGTGAAAGGTCAAATTCATATCTTCTTGAGTATGATGGCGGCTGTTCGATTCAAATTACAAGGAAAAAGTATGAGAAAAATAATTCTGGTTTCGCTGATTAGTGTATTGTTTTTATCTGCATGTCTTAGAACGCCTTCGGAAAACCCTGCAACTTCCGAAATTACAAACGCGCCAACACAAACCACTGACCTGTCCCCGATGCCGACGCAACAACCTACATCTACGTCTGAACCTTCGCCGACCCCAACAGCAATCCCTGCGCCATCCATTAACCCTGAAACTGCTGCAACTATTGTTGCGCTGGAAACCATCACTGACCACCAGACGCCAATCCGTAATATTTTTATCCCTAATACAAATTCATTTATAACAAGTAGCGACGGACAGGATTCATTGCTTTATCTTTGGGAGAAGAAAAATAAAGTGTCAAACAGCCCATTAGGTATCTCGGAATATCCTTTTCCACCTATAGCAATTTCTCCAGATGGGAAGTTGTTGGCAATGCGAATTCTGCCCTCCTCGGGCGTCGATACTGTGATGGCAATTTTCGATTTAAGCACGGGTGAAATTATTACTCAGTTTGAATTTCAAACTGATAGATTGAGCCATGTTATCAATGATGTTCAATGGTCGCCTGACGGGAACTTGCTGGCAATCGGAAATGCAGATGGGCATGTCCAAGCATACGAAACGGAGACATTTTCTCGTTTGCTCGATACAAAAATCCAACCCGACCAAAAAGATTCTGTCGCCCGTATTAATGTTGTGGCATTTTCTCCCGACGGCAAATTGTTGGCTGCCGCAGGACAAGATGAAGCGATACGGATTTGGGATACGGCAGACTGGAACGAACCGAAAGTAATTGATAATAGCATGTTCCCGATTTTAGATCTTGAATTTTCACCAGATGGGAAGTTCATCGTGGTAGGCGATGCAGGTGAGATATATGTTTGGGATTTGGAAAACGAAAAAGAGGTCGAAGGCTTTAATCCACAATTTAAAACTTTTACTGTTGCTTATTCGCCCGATGGAAGTCTATTGGCGGCGGGCGGAATAGACCGTCGAGTCAGAATTTGGCGAACAGATACTTGGGAAATGGTAGCCGAGTTAACTGGACACAAAACTAAAGTGATCAGCCTTGAATTTTCGTTCGATGGGCAATTTTTAGTGTCTGCCTCAGAGGGCGCTGGACCAGAATACCCATCTACGGTTATTTTATGGGGATTGCCTTAATTTACCAAGTTTCATCCGTGCTAAAATCAGAGTTGTAGCCTTTAAAAAAGGAGCAAACTATGGACTGGAAGCAAAGAATCATCGTTGACCCAAAAATCCTTGTTGGCAAACCAGTCATCAAAGGAACCAGACTCGCGGTCGAGTTTATCGTCGAACTGCTTGGTCAAGGCTGGGATGAAAGTGAAATCCTGCGGAATTACCCAGGCATCACCCACGAAGATATCGCCGCTTGTCTGATGTACGCTTCCAATATTCTCAAAGCCGAGAAGGTCTATCCGCTTGAACTTTCACAGGCTTGATGAAGTATCCGTTTATTTTTATTGTCCTCGTTACTGATGTCACGCAAGAATGCTTCTAATCGAGACATATTCTTTTGTGAGAGTGGCTACCGTCCACGAATACACACGAATAAACGAATTGACGCGTCGCCATTCGAGAATTCGTGGTTTCTATTCGTGGATGGTTCGCTACCGAAGCAAAACTACGTAACATCGCCTCGTAAGCATATCTTGCACAAGTTATTTTGTGATGTATGGCAACTCTTCACCTGATTTGTGGATTACCAGGCTCGGGTAAAACAACGCTTGCAAAACAACTTGAAACATCGGAAAACGCCGCGCGATTCTGCCCCGATGAGTGGATTGCTGAAATTCTCCTTGACCCAAATGATAAAAAAGAAATGGATAGGTTGCGGGATATTGTAGAGTCCATTCAATGGGATTTTGCAAAACGCCTTCTCACGCTTGGAATTGACGTGATCTTGGAAAATGGATTTTGGTCACGCGAAGAGCGATCCCGATTTCGAGCGGAAGCTGAGGCATTCGGCGCAAAGGTGAAGTTGCATTTTTTAGATGTTGAACTTAACGAACTGTGGCGAAGACTCTCCGACCGAAATAGCAACTTGCCATCTGGAACATTCTTTGTCCGCAGAGAGGATTTGGAATCGTGGGCAAAACTATTTGAACCGCCAACCGAAGACGAACTTTCTTGACCCCGACTCTCGACACGGTTATCATGCTTGATATGAACGAACCCTCCGCAAACAACCCCTTCCTTGTTGATTCCCTCAACCATCCCCTCGCGGGACCCATCCGCAAACTGCTTACGCGCGAGGGACGGCGCGAACTTAACCAGATCATCATTGACGATGAGGAGAATATCTTCCAAGCCCTCGAAGCAGGGATTGAAATTGAATCCGTCTATTTTTCTGGCGACGATAAAGTTTCCGACGCCTTGAGGGAAAAACTTACCGCGGGTGCGACCATCCACGAGGTGGCAAAGCGGACAACGAAGAAACTGTTCGAGAACGACAAACTCTCGCGCATCTTTGCCATTGCCGAGACTCCCAAGCCCATCGGGTTGGAGAAATTGAAGAGCATCACAAAAGACGTGGTTGTGTTGGAGGATGTAAGCATTTCGGGGAACATCGGCAACATCATTCGCACGTCGCTGGCTCTTGGCGTGGGTGGGATGATCCTGCTGAACATGGACCCGCTCGATATTTATGACCGCAGGTTGATCCGCGCGAGCAGGGGTTATTTATTTTCATTGCCTGTGATGACCGCGACAACAAATCAGTTAATTGATTATTGCAAGCAAAACAACCAACCTTTGCTCGTCACATCTGCGGACGCGGACAAAACAGTGGACGAGATCGCGTCCATCGCTGAACGCTTGCTCATTGTCTTCGGCAGTGAAAAAGAGGGTTGCTCGCCTGAGATCGAACACGCCGCAAGTTTGAAGGCGCGGATTCCCATCAATAAAAAAGTGGAGTCGTTGAACGTCTCAGCGGCGGCGGGGATTACGTTGTTCACGCGGAGAAATTTCAACCAAATTGGACGGTAGACCATTGACGATTGGACGCTATCATGGTCAATTGTCTGTCGTCCATCGTCTGCTATCATCGGGAACTTTTTGTGTGAAAATTCGTCCATTCAGTAACAACATATTTGGAGATGATAATGAAAAAAATTTTTGTGTTACTTTCTGTGATGGCAATCGCTCTTGGCGCATGTTCCTCCGCTAAACCCGCTTCGATCGTTGGGGAGTGGACTCTCGAATCCTACGGCGACCCAACTAACCCGACGCCTGCCGCGCCCGATGTGGAGACCTCCATCATCTTTGGCGACGATGGTCAAGTGAATGGAAATGTCGGTTGTAACGGCTTCGGCGGCGACTACAAAACTGGCGACGGCACGATCACATTCGGCGCTCTCGCCGCGACGTTGATGTTCTGTGAAGGAGCGGCTGGCGAACAGGAAACCGCCGTGTTCGGCGTGTTCGTGGAAACCGCCACCTATTCATTGGACGGCAACACGTTGACGATTACGTCCGCGGATGGAAGTTCGGTGGTTGTGCTGGCGAAGAGGTAAGCAAATTTATCAGTCAAGATAAAAAGCACAACTTGCCCGAAGGAAATCTTACGAGCATTTAGCCACGGATTCCACTGATTTACACAGAAAAGCCAACCCGATTTAGAGGGTTGGCTTTTTGATCAGTTCGCCACGCGATCATTAAACAAAAAATCCGTGAGAATCCGTGTAATCTGTGGCTGGGGTTTTAAGTCTTTAGCTACTCGCTCCGCTATACTGTTTCAATCCCCGCTTCCAAACTTGAGATGCAACGATAAAACTGGCGATGCCGATGGCGAAGAACATCACGATGCGCCAGCCCTCGAGTTCGCCGCGCAAGGCTTGGAGGGGAACTGTCGTTGCCACCGCGATGGGGACAAGGAAGGTGACGATGATCTGCAACCAGACGGGATACACAGTGGATGGGTAGCGTCCCGCGTCGAGCAGGGCGTGGAGGATCGTCACGTTATTGTCGAACTTGGTGAACCAAAACGTGAGGGCGATGAGGACGATCCACAAACTGTAGATGATGATCACGCCTGAGACGGCGAGCAAGACGAAGTGCGCGAGACTGAGCGGGGTGACCAAATCTCCCGAGATGTTGATGCCGACGGCGATCAACACGATGGCAAGGAGTAAATCCCAGACGCGCCAGATGGTGATGCGCGAAAACGTGACGAGGAACATGCTGTTGACGGGTTGCAGGATGGTGTAGTCCATCGAACCGTCGCGGATGGATGCGTTGAATTTTTCGGTGTTGGGCCAGATCAGCGCGACCATCATCGTGTTGACGAGGCGGAACACGCCGAGCAGGGCGATCAATTCGCCGAAGCCCCAGCCGCCGATGGTTTGCGTGTTGCTGAAGATGATGCTGAGGGTGAGCAGTTCCCAGCCGAGCCACATCAGGTTGAGCAAAATATTCACGACGGTATCGGCGCGATACGCCGCCGCCATTTGAACGTTAATCTTGATCAGGGTGAAAATAAGTTTGAAGGCGCGCATGTCAGGCTCCGACCGCCGAATAGCGTTTGACACCCTCGCGCCAGACGAATCGGAACCCGATCAGGGCGGCGGCGAGCCAGAGGATGCCTGTCGCGTATCCCTGCGTGATTTCGCTCGTCGAGAGATTTCCCTGAATGATCTGAATCGGCAGATACATGAATAATTGAAACGGTAGAACGCGGGCAATGTTTTGGACAACCTCGGGCATCAATTGCAGCGGCACGAAGGAGCCCGCAAATAACAAGGTCAGCGCGTAATAAAATTCGTGAATCGAATACACGCGCGTCGTCCAAAAGGCAAGCGACGTGACGATGCCCGAGAGTAAAAAATTGATGACATACCCCAGCGCGATGGCGGGGATCGCAAGCGCGATTCCGCCCCAGGAAACCGAATCAAATTGAGGCTGGAAGAGAAACGTGAGTCCGATCCAGATCGGAATCAACAGCATCATGTTCAACGTCTTGAAAGCGATGTCGTTCACCAGCGAGTTCGTCAGCATCGGATGGATCGGTTTGATGAGTTCGCCCGAGAGCGAGCCGTCTTGCACTTTGAATCCGAAGTTGTGAATGATGATGTTGCTGGTGAGTTGGTCCACGATGAGCAGGATCATGTAATAGGTGACGAAATCGTTGGCGGTCAGCCCGTCTACGTTCCCGTTGGCGGAGGCGATGCTCGTCCACACCGCGAGATAAATGATCGGCGACACGAGCCAGTACAAAATATACATGATGAGGTTGGCGCGGTATTGCCATTGCTCCGCCCAGTTCACTTGCCAGAGTCGTTTGAAGATGTTTAGCATAAGACTTCCTTTACCGCTAAGACCGCGAAGGGCGCGAAGATTTAATTTTTTTCTTTGCGTTCTTCGCGCGCTTCGCGGTTCATGCTCTATTCGTTAAACGCCCTCTCGATCACATCTTCGATCGGCGGGTCGGCAATCGTGATGTCGTGGATGGGGAGGTCGGACAACATGCGCGATGTGACTTTGGTGACGTCCTCCGATTTAACTCGGATGTAGACCTTCTCCGCGTCTTCCTCATTTTGAACTGGTTCGCCATACTGCGACAGGTCGCGTCCGTTCGGCTTCTCCAACCCTTCGTCTTCGCTCAGGGCAAGCCGCACGCCGATCAACTTGAACGGCGCGATGCGGCGCGAGAGGTTGGCGATGCCGCCGTCATATTTGAGTTGACCGTGATGGATGATGATGATGCGTTCGCACAACGCGGTCACATCTGCCATGTAATGACTCGTCAGCAGGATCGTCGCGCCTGTGCGTTTGTTGTACTCGCGCAAGAACTCGCGGATCTTCACCTGCCCTGTGATGTCGAGTCCGATGGTGGGTTCGTCGAGGAACAGCACTTTGGGACGATGTAACAATCCCGCCGCGATCTCCACCTTCATCCGCTCGCCCAGCGAAAGGTTGCGGACGGGTTTCTTCATCAACGGTTCGAGTTCGAGAAGTTCGTCGAGTTCCTTGTATGTTTTTTTATAATCGTCATCCGAGAGGCGATAGATGGCTTGCGCGAGCAAATACGAATCTGCCGCGGGGATGTCCCATGACAAACGGTTGCGTTGTCCCATGACGAGGGTCATCGAACGCAGGTAATCGGGTTTGAGTTCCCACGGAGTGAATCCCAATACGACGGCTTTGCCTCCCGTGGGGTGGAGCAGACCCGATAGCATCTTGAGCGTGGTCGTTTTTCCCGCGCCGTTCGGACCGAGGAAGCCGACGATCTCTCCCTGCTCGATCTTGAAGTTCACTTCCTGCACGGCTTTCACATCCTTGTATTTGCGTTTGAAGAAGCCGCGCACCGCCGCGCCGAATCCGCCTTCGCGCTCGGGGACTTGATACGTTTTGCTGAGTTGTTCAACGAGAATGGATTCCGAAGTCACCTAAACTGCTACCTTCCTCTTGGCATGTCATGCTGAGCCGCTTTTGGCGAAGCATCTCTGATCCCATGCGCGAGAGACCCTTCGGTCGCTATCGCTCCCTCAGGGTGACATGAATGGAGGGCGATTTTATCATTTGTAGAAAAAAGTGCTAGAGGCTGATGCCGCGTTCATGGTTTTATCAGTTCGAGAAATTTTTTAACGCGAATTACGTGAATAGGCGAATGGCGCGAATAACCCTTTTAAAATTCGCGTAATTCGCTCATTAGAGGTATTCGCGTTCCAAGAATTTTCTTAACAGATAATGGGAGTGGCAAAACCGCGTTCCATTGGGGAACATTTGTGAGAAAATATCGTCAGATAAAATGAAAACAAATTTACGAGGAATATCATGAAAAAATTCTATCTGTTGATCGTTGCTGTGCTTATGCTTGCCGCGTGCGCCCCCGCCGCGACCCCATCCCTCGCGGGGGAATGGGGACTCGTTTCGTATGGCTCAGCCTCCAGCCCAACATCTGCCGACCCGAGCATTGACACATCCATTTTGTTTGACGCTGAAAAGATCAGCGGCAATGTGGGTTGCAATCAATTCAATGGCGGGTACAAGTTGGATGGAAGCAACATCGTCTTTAGCCCCTTCATCTCAACAAAGATGGCGTGCATTGGCAACGCGAGCGTGCAAGAGTCTGCCATCCTCAGCGTTTTCGCTGGCGCCGCAACCTTTTCGCTGGATGGCGATACGCTGACCATCACTTCTGCCGGCGGCGCGTCGGTGATTGTGCTGGCGAGGAAATAACAAATGTCGTTGCGAGCCACAAAGCGGCGAAGCAACCCCGCCTGCGAGGAGATTGCTTCGCTCCGCTCGCAACGACATGATTCGCTTACAACCCCGAAACGCGATACCAAATCTCTACATTGACGTTGATCGTTTTGCTGTGCTGAATATCCATACCGAGGCTGGGTTCGGGGGTAATGCCCACTGAGCGTTTCATCGGCGCCGCCTGCATCGCCGCAAATTGCGGATACGGCATTTCTTCGTCGAAATTATTTTCGATCAGGTCGTACACCCCAAGAATTTTCACGCCCATTGCCTTCGCCACTTTATCCGCTTTGCTTTTGGCTTTTTCCAACGCCGCGAGCAGACCGCGTTCGCGCGCTTCGTCTTCGTTGTACTTCCACACGATGCGTTCCAGCGTCGCATTCTTTTGCTCTGAGACAACATCGAGTATCTCGGCGAGTGAATCCAATTTTTCACACTGGATTTTCAACCGATACGTCGCGCTGGATGATTTGAGCAACGCGCCGCTCGACGTCTCGATGTGGACTCCCTGCAAGTGGATCGCTTCCGATTCGACCCCGAGGCTGGTCACCGCTTCGACGAGTTGATTCACCTCTTTGGCTTTTTTCATCGCCGCGTCCCCGCTGACGAGCGACGACCCTTTGACGGTCACGAACAAGTCCGCGCGGTTGGCGGAGATTTCCTCTTTGTGATTGGCGGATACTTTGATGGTGTCAGGTTTGGATTCCATGTAACTCTCCTGTGTTATGTCACTCGAAAATAATATGGGATGTGATACTTATTCCTTGGCGTTAGAGAACGCCGACTACACATCAACGTTTTCATAGATTTATTGCTGACCGATCAACAATCCCGAAGGCGTTGTGTTGAGCCTGTCGAAACAGATGGAAAGATTCTAGCACGAGGATAAGATGATTCAAAATCCCGAAGGGATGGCATATTTTTATGTCACCCCTTCGGGGTTCGGAAACAATGTTGAATCAAGTTTATAAAAATTACACCCCTTCGGGGTTTTGTAGGCAGTAAATTTTGTTTCGAATATTTCTCACTTTGCCGATTTCGTGCGAGTCTTTGCTTCAAGAGATATCCAGCGGAGCGCCAGCCAGTGATGCGAATCGGGTCGCGCCCACGGATGATGCTCGCGAACGCGGGCAAGCGCATCCTCGGCGCTCAGCCTCTCCAAAAGAATCAATGTGGCACAGCAAATTGTAACGGAACGATTCATCCCTGCCACACAGTGGACAAGAACGCGTTTGTCGTCCCGCAATCGCTCGATCACCCAGCCCGCCTCCTCACGGATTTGTTCCACTGTCATCCCTTGCGAACCCTCGCCGTGTTCGATGGCGCGATCGTTTGGATGTAACTCTTTTCCAGATTTTACCCAGCGGCTGGGTTTTTCTCCGAGGTTAAGCGCCGCGTCGACTTGTGGGCGCGACTTGGGTTGTAGATGCACTCCACCGACGAACAGCCTGCGGCGTATTTCAATGCCGTTTCGTTTGATGTTGACGGGATCGCCGCCGTATTTCTTGTTAATCGCCTTGAATTCGGGAACCAATCTATTCGTCATGGGCGGAGCGGGCGACCAATCGCGTTCGATGGTGAAGGGTTTTTGAACAATGCCGCTGATCTTGCAAGTCACCTTTCGCGCCAGAAATGACATGTCTGCCCCGACGGGGAGGCGCAGACCAAACATGTAGAACACATCTTTTTTATTGGGTTGACGCCATGAATACATGTAGGCGATGGTTCGCGATGAATCGTCCATGCTGTATTTGTCGAGGTTGGTGAAAAAATCGTCCCGTTTGAGTTTGGAGATTGTTGAGAAGGTCAATTCCAACGGAATGAACTTTGCCTTGACGCGCTCGATGATTTTCCCATCTTTGCGGATCAATTTGGAAGACAGCGGCTGGAATCCTTGAACGCGCAACACGATCGTGTTTTTGGTTGCCTCGTAGGAATCCAACCTGCCGCCTTGTAGAAGGGAGGCAAAGGGATGTTCGATGATTCGCGCGCGAGTCTTGGATGCCATTAGGTGACCATCAACTTCTGCTTCGGATATTTCTCGTATCGCTTTTCATCCATCACACGTTTGATGCGATCAAATCCTTCCCGTATTTCGGCGAAGGAGGTGTAGAGCGATGAAAAGCCGAGGCGGATGTTGTCGGGTTCGCGGAAGTCGGGGATAACGTTCATCTCTTCGATGAGGGCGCGGTTGATGCGGTAGCCGTCGGCGTGGCGGATGGAGATGTGTGAGCCGCGCTTGGCAGAGTCACGCGGGGAGCCGAGGGAAAAGCCGAGAGGGGCGAGCCAGCTATCCGTCAGGAAAGAAGCGTAGTCCGTCATCAAAATAGATTTGGCGCGGATGGAGTCCATGCCCGCTTGTAGAGTCGGTTCGATGCCCGCTTCCATCGTGAGCAGTGAGATCATCGGTTGTGTGCCGACTAAAAATCTTTGCACGCCGTCGGCGGGTTCGTAGTCGAGACCGAAGTCGAATGGATTTTTTTGCCCCCACCAACCCCAAATGGGCGAAGTGAGTTTGTTTTGTATTTTTTTGTTGACGTAGAGGAAGGCGGGCGCGCCTGGTCCGCCGTTGAGATATTTGTAGGTGCAGCCGATGGCGAAGTCGGCGTTGCAGTGGTCGAGTTCGATGGGGACGGAGCCGACGGAGTGACTCAAGTCCCAGAGGACGAGCGCGCCTCGTTCGTGCGCGAGTTCGGTGACTGCTCGCATGTCGTAGATGTATCCGCTTTTGAAGACGACGTGCGAGAGTGTGACGAGGGCGGTGTTTTCGTTGATGGCGGATTCGAGTTGGAGGAGGTTGGGGGTGATGTCGTTGTCGGCGGGGGTGATGCGAAGGATTTCGTATTCGCCCTCACCCCTAGCCCCTCTCCCGCGGGGAGAGGGGGATAATAGATTTTGTATTCCTTGAAGAATGTAAAGGTCAGATGGAAAGTTGAAAGTATCTGTGATGATTCGTTTTTTGTTGGGTTGATGTGTGAGCGCGGCGGTGGCGAGTTTGAAGAGGTTGCTGGATACGGTGTCGGTGACGATCACTTGACCCGCTTCTGCGCCGATGAGTTTGCCGATCTTGTCGCCGACGCGTTGCGGCGCGTCCCACCAGCCTTTGTTCCAGCCGCGGATGAGGTCTTGTCCCCATTGTTCTTCGACAACCTGTTTCGCTCGCTCTTGCGCAACTTTAGGCATCATGCCCAGCGAGTTGCCGTCGAGGTAGATGAGGTCGGGATCGGTGATGACGAATTGCTCGCGATAGGAGGCGAGGGGGTCGAGGGAGTCGAGTTCTTGGGCGAAGGAGAGGGAGGGGGAAAAGGTGGGCATGATGTGCATTGTAAAGGATGAAGGGTGAATTATGAAGGATGAAAGAGGAAAGATGCGGGTTACGTGTTTCCATGTCTACCTGTTTACTTGTTTACTCTGAATCCGACTCATCGCATATTCCGCCAGCGCGGTGATGGTGAGGGACGGGTTGACGCCAGGGTTGGCGGGCATGATCGAGCCGTCTATGATGTACATGCCTTCGTAGTTGTGGATTTCAAAATTTTCGGTCACCACGCCTTCTTCGGAATTTCGTCCCATCGGCGCGCCGCCGAGGATGTGCGCGGTGGTGGGGAGGTTGAAGGCGTTTTCGGTGATGGAGCCGAGGGCGGCGCCGTTGATCCGTTTGGCGAACTCTCGCGTCACATCGTGACCCGCATCCACCCGCGCGTGGATTTGGTGATCCGCGTCGGGTTGCGCGACCAAGCCGCGGCGGAAGAGCGTGAGCGGACTGCGCCCGATGCGGAATTTCATGTGATTGTCCACGTGTTGCATGACGAGCAGGATGGTCACTTTGCTCGCCCAGTTGGGGAAGACCATCGCGCGGAGGTAGTCAATGGGATGACGGAGAATCCACGCGAGCGAACGGACGAGGCGGGCGGGGACATTCGTCACATCGGAGACGAGCGGCGCACCGAGAAAACGCATTAGCGACGAGCCGCTTGGGTAGCGGACAGGTTCGACGCGCGTCACTTCGTCCGCGTTCATGATGGAGGAGATCGAAACGCCTTGTGAGAAATCCACGTCTGATTTGCGGGCGATCGAGCCGAGCAGCGCTTCGGAGTTTGTGCGCACCATGTCGCCGAGTCGCGGCGAAAGATTCGGCAGTGACTTTTTCACGTCGCGCAGATTCAACAGCAATTTCATCGTCCCCATCACGCCAGCGGAGAAAATCACATTCTTGGCAAAAACTGTTTGTTTGCGTTTGAATGGGGAGGTGGAGGGTTGATAGGTGATTTCGTAACGCGCGCCTGATGACTGATCACTGTTTACTTCTCTCGCATCCACAACTTGCACCTCCGCCCTCACCTCCGCGCCGTTTTTCTCTGCGAAATACAAATAATTCTTGGGGAGCGTATTCTTCGCGTTGTGACGACATCCCACCATGCAACCGCCGCAATGGATACAGCCTGCGCGGGCGGGTCCGTCGCCGCCGAAAAAAGGATCGGGTACGGTGACCCCAGCCTCCCCGAAGAATGAACCGACATCCGTCGCGCGGAAGGTGTGTCCCATGCCGCGTTCATCCGCAATTTGTTTGAGGACTTCATCCGCTTTCCAAAGTTTGGGATTGCGCGCCACGCCGAGCATCTTCTTCGCCGTCTCGTAGTGCGGACGCAAGACGTCGCCCCACTTCACATTTTGATTCCACGCGGCGGTTGCGAATGTCTCGTCGCTGGGAACTTCGAGCACGTTGGCGTATCCCAAACTTCCGCCGCCCACGCCCGCCCCGTGCAGGATCATCGCGCCTTTGAGAACGCTGACCTGTAAAATGCCATGCGCGCGGATGGCAGGGAGCCAGAGATATTTCCAGAACTGCCAGTTGGTCTTGGCGAAATCTTTATCGTCGTAGCGTTTGCCTTTTTCGAGGACGAGAACGGAATATCCTTTTTCGGTGAGCCGCATGGCGGAGACACTTCCCCCGAAACCAGAGCCGATGATGATGAAATCGTAGGTCATTTTTGGAAGGGTGAATTATGAAGGATGAAGGATGAAGGATGAAGGCTTGTGTTGAGTAGTGTTGAAGCGAGGGAGAAGAAAGAGGAAAGACGAAAGATGTTGGAAAGCGTCAAATACGGTCTACGTCGTCGCGCACAACTACTGTGTTGATGTTCTTAAGCGAGCCGCGTGCTTCCTGTATCGGGCGAACAGGGATTAAAGTGAGAATATTGTCATAGGCGATAACATGCATTTTCTGCCCCGCCTTAATATGCATCTGCTCTCGCACTTTCTTTGGAAGAACCACCTGAAATCTAGGTGAAACGGTAATTGGTTTCATCGTATCTCCTGTTGAATATCGGCAGATATGATTATATCTTTATGTTTTGGCTTTATCGAAACGGACACACATCCGCTGGCACATAGATATGACTCTGCGCCCCGTGATAATCGCTCCCCAGCGGAATCAAAATCTCAGGATGTTCCACCACGTATTGGATCGCCGCCGCACAGCCGTCGTACATTTTGTGCGTGGACTGATACGCCTCCCAAAATGCGGATGCCATTTCAACATAGGGATGGGCATAAGGATCGTTGCCGAAAGTTTCTTGCAGGGTTTGATAAGTTGTGGCGGCTTCTGATTCTTGTCCCTGAGCGAAATGGAGGAGCATGATGCGGTAGTAGGCGTAGGCGGCGAGGCGGGGGTATTCGGTGATGTCTTCAGCGGGTACTGCCGAGGGAGTAGCGATGAACATCATAACAGGATCATGAATGGTTTGTTCATAAATCAATCTATCAGGTGACCACCATTCCAACCCTGTATCTGATATTGCTTGATTATACAAAGGTATGGCTTTGTCGTACCTTCCGATAATAACCGCAGCATCTGCATCTTGAATGGCTTGAAAACGATATTCTGGAGGTCCGAACTCGTTTGATACTTCAACGAATCCTTTTTCGTTCCATCCATATGTTACAGTTCTGAGTCTTTGAGGAATAAAGTTAGAGCAACTGGTACACACAGGATTGTCGCCAGAAAAGGAAATCTCTTTAGTTCCGTTTCCGTCCATATCCATTATTTTGGTTTGTCTCAATGCCAACATACTTAACTGCCCCAACATGGAGAACGTTTCTCCGTTCCATTCATATAGATAAATTCTAGATTGCGGGAAGCTCACACCATCTGTTCCAGTAACAATTATTTCTGGTAGTCCATCAGGAATCAAATTATCAATTTCAAATGTGTAGTCCCAGAAATCATGATCTCCCGATAAAGTCGCAAGAAGTTCGAAACTCCTATTTTTGCACGAGAAGACAATCGGCTTTCCCTCGTAATTTAATTCGACGTATAAGAATTCAGGGACATGATCACCTGTTACATCACGAAATGCAAATCCTCCTCTATGATTCCCTTTCGGATAAATTTCGTCAAGTTTTTTGACAAGAGCTTCACCATTTCCTCCTTTGTTCAGAAATTCCAAAATTTTGCCTGTTATGTCGGGAAAAGGATATTCTAGTTTTTCAGGAAGATAATCTCCTATTATAACGATAGGGTTAATTGTCGGGCACTCCGCCTTCGGCGCGGGCGTGACGGTGACAATCGTCGAAGCATCGAATGTCGGTGTGAAAGTGGGGATGGTGGGCAGAGGCGTGATGGACGCGGTCGGTGTGTGGGTTGGTGACGATGTGTTTGATGGAAACGGGGACGGGGTTGCTGTGGCATTTTCAATCACAGGGACGGGCGCAGATCGTCCGCAGGCGGAGAGGAGGAAAATTATACTGAGTAACCCAATCAGGATTTGCTTCAACCATACCTCCCGTCATTTATTCCTTGATAGGATTACCACATTTCGGAAACTAAATTTTCAACAACCAGGAAATGTTTGTCGCGTGTTGCCAACGTCAGCCCGTGTTGTAGCGCCATCGCCGCGATCCAAATATCGTTTTCAGGGATGGGTTGTCCCGTTTTTCTCAAGTCGTTTTTGACAATGCCGTACCAATAGGAGGTCTCTGCATCGCAGGGAAGAATCGCGCTTTGGGAGGCGAGTTTTTCGAGCTGTTCGAGGTTCTTTTCAACACGGGATGATTTTCTTGCCCCGTAATGCAATTCCCCCAGGGCAATGCTTGGGATAAACGTGCTATCTGCTTTTTCGAGTCGCGCTAATACATTCCCATCCTGCGCGAATAGTTCGATCAGTACGCTGGTATCAAGCAGAAAACTACCACTCATCCCCGTCCACTCGCTCGCAGTCTTCTTCGATTGCCTCGCGCATCGTGCGGACATCATCCATGGAAATCCCGCCCGCAAATTGCATCAACAAAGAACCATGCGTGCCGCGCCCCGCGACGGTTCGCAAAGAACGGACGAATGTCAGCACTTGGTGTTGTAAGTTGTCAGGAAGCGCTTTGACTTGCTCGACGATTTGATTGAGAACGGGCATAGCCATTTCTACCTGCCTTTTCCAATGAAGCGATTATAGCACTGCTTCCTAAATCTGAAATATTGATCGTTGGTGGATCACTTCGCCCTTATCGAAACGGACAAACATCCGCTGGCACGTAGATATGACTCTGCGCCCCGTGATAATCGCTCCCAAACGGAATCAAAATCTCAGGATGTTCCACCGCGTATTGGATCGCCGCCGCACAGCCGTCGTACATTTCTCTAATCTCCAATTACCAATCGCCAACTATCCCTCAAAATTAATAGGTCGCTTCTCGTTTACGCGCTATAGAATAATTTCAACCAGGCAGGAGTTACTATGTTTAGGATTTTATCACTCATCGTTATTCGGTCACCCGTTATAATCATGCCCGATGTTCTCCTTCCAAATCACCTCCAAAAACAATCGCGCGCGCGCGGGGATTTTCGCCACACCTCACGGCGACCTCCTCACGCCTGTCTTCGCGCCCGTCGGCACGCAAGCGACGGTCAAGACCCTCACGCCTGAGCATCTCAAGGACATCAACGCCTCGCTCGTGCTGAGTAACACCTATCATCTTTACCTGCGCCCCGGCGACGAACTCGTGCGCGACATGGGCGGCTTGCACAAGTTCATGCAGTGGCAGAGTCCCATGCTCACCGACTCGGGCGGCTTTCAAGTGTTCTCGCTCGCGCAGACACGCAAAATTGACGACGACGGCGTGACCTTCAAGAGTCACATTGACGGCTCGACGCATCGCTTTACGCCTGAAAAATCCGTTGCGATTCAAGAGAATCTCGGCGCCGACATCATCATGGCATTCGACGAATGTTCCGACCCCAACGACCATGCCTACTCAAAACTCGCCATGCAGAGGACTCATCGCTGGGCGGAACGTTCCCTCAAAGCCCAGTCGCGACGCGATCAGGCATTGTTCGGGATCGTGCAAGGCGGCGTTCAAGCGGACCTTCGGGCTGAGTCTGCCAACTTCATTGCTTCGCTCGGCACCCCCGGCATCGCTATCGGCGGACTGTCCGTTGGCGAGACCAAACAAGAGATGCACGATACGCTCGACGTGGTTGTTCCTCTTCTGCCCGAAAACAAGCCGCGCTACCTGATGGGAGTCGGCACGCCCGAAGATTTGATCAACGGTGTGGCTCGCGGCATTGACATCTTCGACTGTGTTCTGCCGACTCGCCTAGCCCGTCATCACTCCGCTTTTGCGCCAGAAGGTCGCCTCAACTTGATGAACGCTACTTTTGCGAGAGACGAGCGTCCGATTGACGAAACGTGCGATTGCTACGCCTGCAAAACTTTCACACGCGCATACATCCGTCACTTGATCGTGGCAAAAGAATTGCTTGCTGGAACATTGATCTCCATTCACAATTTGCGCGCATTGATTCGATTGATGGAGCAGATCAGAATTTATATTGCCGATGGTTCATTCGATTCGCGTATGCCTGAGTTGTTGAGTCAATGGCAGGGGAATGCAGAACGAAAGACAAAAACTTTCACCACAGAGACACGGAGTCACTGAGAATTTAAATCTCCGTGTCTCTGTGTCTCCGTGGTTATTAATCACGGAGAAAAATGACCCTCCTCCATGCCTTTCTCCTCGGTATCATTCAGGGACTGACCGAATTCATCCCTGTTTCATCCACCGCACATTTGTTGATCGGGCAAAAACTGTTAGGCATCCCTGCCGATGACGCGATGTTCTCCTTCCTTGTCATTGTCCAACTTGGAACGCTCGTGTCTCTCTTTGCGTTTTACTGGAAGGATTTGCTCACTATCGTGAGTTCCACGTTCCAAGTTTCACGTTCCATGCTGACCAAGCCGCGTGAAACTTGGAACTTGAAACCTGAATCTTTACTTGGCTGGTACATACTTATCGCCACCATCCCCGCGTTGCTCGCCGGCTACCTCTTGAAAGACGCGGTCGAAGCAATGTTCAAACATCCCATGCTTCAAGCCTCCGTTCGATTGTTCTCTGCCGCGATTTTACTTACTTTGGCTGAACTGCTTACCAGCAAAAAACGAAATCTCGAATCGATGACGTGGCTTGATGCTCTAGTGATCGGCTTGTTCCAAATTATCGCCGTTTTCCCCGGCGCATCCCGCAGTGGAACGACCATCAGCGGCGGAATGTTCCGCGGATTCGACCGCCCATCTGCGGCGCGATTTGCGTTTTTGATGTCAGTTCCCGTCATGCTCGCGGCGGGCGGATATGAAATGCTGGATGTGATGAACAAGCCCAACCTCAGCGGATTCCTCCCCCTGCTCGCGGTTGGATTCGTCACTGCGGCAATTGTCGGCTGGTTCGCGATCAAATGGCTGATTGATTACTTGAGCAAACGGTCACTGTATGTGTTTGCGATTTATTGCGCAGTTGTGGGTACCGTCGTTCTGATATTTTCCTGAAGCCAAACTGATCACTGTTCACTGATAGCTTTATTGACTATGGAACTATGAAACCATGAAACTAACGCAACTCCTAAAGACTCTCGTCGAAACCGAATCTCCATCACATGACAAAGCCGCCGTTGACCGCGTCGGAGTCATCGTCGCTGAAGAAGCGCGCAAATTAGGCGGACAGGTTGAAGTCATCTCCAACAAGGAAACTGGCGATCATGTTCTAGCTCGTTTCACACCAGCCCGACCTTCGACCTTTGACCTTCAACCTTCAATTTTAATTCTTTGCCACATGGACACCGTCTTCCCCATCGGCACGATTCAAAAAACTCCCTACCGCGAGGAGGGCGGGAAAATTTTCGGTCCTGGCACGCTGGATATGAAAGCTGGGATTGTGATCGCGCTTGCCGCAGTTGAATCCGCTCAAAGGTCGGAGTTGAAGCGTTCGGTCACGTTGTTATGCACATCCGATGAAGAGATCGGCAGTCACACATCGCGCGAATTAATTGAGTCGCTGGCGAAAGAGTCCGCGCTGGTGTTGGTGATGGAAGGCGCGTTGCTCGACGGCTCGCTGAAAACATGGCGCAAAGGCACGGGCGGATTTTCGGTCACGGTTCACGGACGCGCGGCGCATGCGGGCGGCGATCATCAAGCAGGACGCAACGCCATCGAAGAGATGTCGCATCAAGTGATCGCGATTCAAAAACTGACCGATTATGAAAAACAAACAACGGTGAATGTCGGCGTGATGCGCGGCGGCACGGTGTCGAATGTTGTGCCAGAGGAAGCGCGCATCGAAGTGGATGTGCGCGTGATGCAACCCGGCGAATGGGAACGACTTGAGTCGGAAATGAAGAATCTCACGCCTGTTCTCGATGGGACATCGATTGAAGTCGCTGGCGAATTGAATCGTCCGCCGATGCCGTTCGATGAGCGGATGAAATCCACGTTTGAAAAAGCGAAAACTATTGCGGCGCGAATCGGCATGGAACTCACGGCGGGCGGCACAGGCGGCGCGTCGGATGGAAATTTTGTCGCGCCGCTCGGCATCCCGTTGCTCGACGGCATGGGCGCGGTGGGCGAGGGCTATCACTCGGAGCGCGAATTTATTTTTGCCGACAGCCTCGAACAAAAAACGAAGTTGATCGCGGAGTTGATTGAGAAGTGGTGAATCGTTTCCATGTCGTTGCGAGGGCGATGCACTTTCGCCCGAAGCAATCTCCTCGCGATGTAGGAGATTGCTTCGTCGCGAAGAACACACCTGCCCTGGCGGGCGGTGCCAGGGAGAGCGCTCCTCGCAACGACATTGTTCTCCTCTTTCTTCTTTCCTCTTTCTTTTTATTTTCCTGTTCGACGAACCCGCCTCAGACCCCGCCTCAAGTTGTCTCCGTCTATTCGACCTTTGCCGCCGAGCCGTGGTTGACCGACCTCTACGCCTGCGCGGACTCGGTTGCCACCCTCGTCCGCGTGGACGACCCCAACTCTGCCGACATCGCGTTGCAAATTGGTGAGCCAGAATTTTTATCTTCGTTTGCGTATCAGATTGACGAAGAGGAGATATTGATCGTTGCAAATCGTCAAAGCCCGATCCAAAATTTGACTCTCGACGAAGCGCGCGCGCTGTTCATGGGACTCGGCGACCCATCCGCGCAGGTGTGGGTGTACGCGTCAGAGGCGGATGTGCAGAAGGTGTTCGACCAACTTGTAATGGAGGGAAGAAGCGTTTCGTCGTCCGCGTTTGTGGCAGTCAATCCGCAACAGATGTCTGATGCGCTGAGTAGTGAATCAAATACCGTCGGAATCCTGCCGCGACATTGGGTGGCGGGGGATGTGCGCGAAGTGTATTCGGTTGCGAAAGTCCCTGTGCTGGCGTTGACGAAATCCGAGCCGCAGGGTGTTGTCAATCAATTGATCGGCTGTCTGCAAAAATAGTCATATAATGACGGGGAGGAGATGAACATGCGAACTCCATTATGGATTCCCTCTGAACAACGTAAACGAGACGCCAACATCACGCGCTTCATGGACGGGGTCAATGCGCGGCGGAAGTTGAGCCTCGCTTCGTATTCGGATTTATATCAATGGTCGGTGGAAAACATCGCAGACTTTTGGGCGGAGGTGTGGGACTTCGCTGAGATCAAATATTCAAAGCAATACGATTCTGTAGTGACAGATTTATCCGTCTTCCCCGGCACGAAATGGTTCCCCGATGCGCGTTTGAATTTTGCCGAAAACCTTCTGCGCTATCGTGACGATCATCTCGCGTTCGTTTTCATCGGCGAGACGCAAACCTCGAAGCGGATGACGTATGCCGAGTTATACGACTCGGTGGCGCGGCTGGCGCATTCGTTGAAAGAGTCGGGCGTTGGGGTGGGGGATCGGGTGGTGGGATACATGCCGAATCTGATCGAGACGGTCGTCTGCATGTTGGCGGCGGCGAGCCTCGGCGCGACGTGGGCTTCGTGCGCCACCGACATCGGGCCCGGCGCGGCGGTTGAACGGCTGGGACAAGTCGTGCCAAAGGTGATGATCACCGCGGATGGATATTTCTACAAAGGCAAGGCGTTCGATACGCTGGCTCACGCGGCGGAGGTGGCGCGGGGAATCTCATCTTTGCAAAAGGTGATCGTCGTTTCGTACACGCGCGAGAAGCCTGATATTTCTCAAATCCCCAATTCGGTTCATTATGAAGATTTTCTTGCGAAAGAGAAAAATCTTGAAATCCAGTTTGAGCAGTTGCCGTTCGATCATCCGCACTACATCATGTTCTCGTCGGGGACGACGGGCAAGCCGAAATGTCTCGTGCAGTCGGCGGGCGGAGTGTTGATCAATCACCTCAAGGAATTGATCCTGCATACCGACCTCAAACGAAGCGACAAAATTTTCTACATCACCTCTTGTAGTTGGATGATGTGGAATTGGCTGGTCAGTTCGCTGGCGGTTGGTGCGACAATTGTTTTATATGACGGCAACCCGAATTATCCCGACGCAGGCGCGATGTGGAAGTTGATTCAGGATGAAAAGATTTCCATCTTCGGATGCAGTGCCAGTTACATCCACTTCTTGAAAAAAGAAAACGTCTCACCGCGAACGAGTTTTGACCTATCGTCCCTGCGCGAAATCTCGCAGACGGGTTCGCCGCTCTCCGCGGATGGGTTTGAATACGTGTATAAAGAGATCAAAGCAGACTTGCACTTCAATTCCATCGCGGGCGGGACCGACATCAACGGCTGTTTCGCGGCGGGGAGTCCCATCGTCCCTGTGTATGCGGGGGAGTTGCAGAGCGCGGCGTTGGGGATGAAGATAAAGTCCTATGATGAAAAAGGACAGCCGATTCTCGATGAACAGGGCGAGTTGGTCTGCGAAGCACCCGCGCCTTCGATGCCGTTGTATTTTTGGAACGACCCCGACGGCTCGAAATATCACAAGGCGTATTTCGATGTGTATCCCGGCGTGTGGCGTCACGGTGATTACGTCTTGATCCACAAAGAGACCGGTGGCGTGACGTTCTACGGTCGCTCGGACGCGGTGTTGAAACCTTCAGGCGTGCGCATCGGCACGGCGGAGATATACGCGCAGATGGAGAACCTGCCCGAAATTGCGGACAGCCTCGCAGTGGGTCAAAACTACCAAGACGACCAGCGCGTGATCCTCTTCGTCAAACTCGCGGCGGGATTTTTGCTCACAGATGAGTTGAAAGATAAAATCAAAAGGACGTTGCGAGAGAATGCCTCACCGAGGCATGTCCCTGCGGTGATTCTCGAAACACCGGAGATTCCGTACACATTGAATATGAAGAAGGTCGAAAGCGCGGTGACGAATATTCTCAACGGGCGGGCGGTGAGCAATCGGGATGCGCTGATCAACCCGGGGTCGTTGGAGTTTTACGAGAAGATAACGGAACAATTGTAACGCCATGGCGGGAAATTTTTCGCGTTTCAAGAGGGTGTTTTCCAACCGAGCGTTCACGGGCGCGCTTTTGTTTGTGACGTTCTTATATAGTTTCGAAGAAACCCTGTTCGACTTTCAGCAGTTCCGCTTTTTTCAACTTACCATGACCTTGCGTCCGTTCGACGAGAAGTTGGTCGCGGTTTTGTCTGGTATCGCATCGCTTGGGATCTTCTTTTGGTTCACTTGGGTATCGTTAAAACTTCCCCGCAACATTCAGATTATTCCAGTAATTTTACTTACTGTTTCGTCTCTCGTCGAATATGGATTCTGGAAGGCTGTAAAACGGTTCATGTCAGATGTAGACTTACATATCGCTTTCTCGACACCCTATAGCACATGGACGGGGGCAGGGGCATTGTATTTTGACTGGCGGTTCATTTTCCCTGTTGCAGGATTTGTTATTGTATTATTTGTTTTTTGGGAAAAAGAGAGGACAACCCACAACGGGCGTAGAGCTTGGAGCTTATTTCTATTTCTGGCGGCGCTTTGTTTTTCATATACATTGACAGGCAAGTCGCTCAGTTTGGGAACATCCGTCTCCTCGTTTTACCAGACGATACCGCGTTTTATTTTTAATGAGCTCCGACCGTCTGCGCGGGCAGATGTCGGCTTTCAACAATCCGTTGCCCCGCAAAACAACATTGTTTTGGTGATCGATGAAAGCATCCGCGGCGACCACCTCAGCGTTAATGGATACGCCCGCGCGACAACGCCCGTTCTGGATGAATTGCTTCGCCACAGCGATTCAATTCGGAATTGGGGACTGGCTGTGGCAGGCGCGACGTGCAGTTACCCTGCCAATGCCTTGATCTTGACCGGGGTTCGTCCTGGAGTGGATGAATTTGGGATGGTGGAAACGCATCCCACTGTATTCCAATACGCGAAGGCAATGGGATATGAAACGGTTTACATGGATGCCCAAACGAACACCTTTTGGAATGGGCTGACCCTGGACGATCTTGAATATATTGATGTATGGATCAAAGCGAAAGACCTGGGCGATGATATTCAAAGTGATTTTCGCGCGGCAGACTGGATCGTGGAGAGAACGATGAACGATACAGGGAATTTTATTGTGTTGAACAAACGCGGCGTCCATTTTTTATATGAAAACTCGTACCCTGCGGATTTCGAACTCTGGGGTCCAGTCCCCGGCGAGTACACCAGCCAGCCCGAGTTGGTGACCAACCCGTATGATAACGGCGTGATGTACAATGTGAACGCGTTCTTTGAGCGGCTGTTGGCAGATCCTCAAATCCTTACGGATACGACGATCCTGTATACATCCGATCACGGGCAGACGCTATTCGAAAACGGCGTAAGTTGGTTGCATTGCAATGACACGCCAATGGAGGCGACTATCCCGCTCCTCATGCTGGGGCGCAACCTGCCCGCATCCTCTGACGAGAATTTTCTGGCGAGTCACAGCAACATTATGCCGACATTGTTGGACCTAATGGATGTGCCAGACAAATTCAGAGTATATCCTTATGCGCCGTCGTTATTTTCGCCCGCTTTTGATGCGGCAGGTGGACGATGGTTTTTTGATGGAAGTTTACGACTGATCGAGTTTCATTCTCCTTGATCTTGTGCGGAGGTCTTATGCCCTGTAATTGCTGTGAAATTGAAAACAACACCTTCACTGAGGCGTCAGCCAAAGCGAATCTCAGAGATTATCGCCGCCGTGGTCCCGCCAAACAAACCCGATTAATCCTCGAAGCGGTGCGTTCATTGGGGTTGAAGGATGCCGCGCTGTTGGATATCGGCGGGGGGATCGGGGCGATTCACCACGAGTTGCTCAACGATGTGGCGCGAGAGGCAACGCACGTGGACGCGTCGTCGGCGTATCTCATGGTGGCGACGGAGGAGGCAAAGCGGCTGGGGCATGAGGCGCAGGTGAAATTCATCCATGCCGATTTTACGGATGTGGCGGATGAACTTCCGCAGGTGGATGTGGTCACGCTGGATCGTGTGGTGTGTTGTTACCCGAACTTTCGTGAGTTGTTGAAAGCGGCTTCGTCGAAGAGTCGTCAAGCAATCGCTCTCACCTATCCGCGCGAGACGTGGTTGTCGAAAGTGGTGGTGAAAGCGGCAAATTTGATTCAGCGGATTCGCAGAGACCCATTTCGCGTATTTGTGCATCCCGTAGCGGAGATGGAGGCGTTGCTGAATAAAGAGGGGTTGAAAAGAATATCCACGCGCAGGTTGTTCGTGTGGGAGATGGCGTTGTATCGGCGGTGAGTTGTCGCCTTCAGGGTTGCGCGCTGATCGAATGTGGCGAAAACTTCATCATCCATTTGTAAGGGTTCAGTTTTCAGGGCGGCTTGTATAATTACATCATTGTGAACTTCAGACTCTCGCAAGGAATTTTCCCCATGAAGAAGTTGAATAGTATCGTCTCGATATTTTTTATCGGCGCGTTCCTCATGTCCGCATGCAATTTGGGGGCGACGCCTCAGGCGACGAGCGAGCCGGGGAGCGCGACCCAGCCTCCCGTCGGGACTGAACCGCCTGTCTTGACGGAAGTCCCGATCCAGCCAACACAGCCGCAGACGATCACGCAGGCGCCGGTCGACCTTTCCGGTCCTCCGATGGAAGTGGGATCGAAATTCCTGTATGTGGATGGGAGCACGCTCGTGGCGGTGCCGGGCGGTCCGTTCACCATGGGGCATGGCGGAGACGATAACCCTGAGCATGAAGTCAATGTCAGCGATTTTTGGTTATATCGTTCGAAGGTCACGAATTCGCAATATGCGCTGTGTGTTTTGTTGGGCAAATGCTCGCCGCCAAATGTCGATAAGAGCGGCGGCTATGGCGACCCGGTGCGGGCGAATCATCCGGTGACGGGCGTGAATTATCAGCAAGCCTCGGAGTATTGTTCGTTCGTGAATGGGCGTTTGCCGACCGAAGCCGAATGGGAAAAAGCTGCGCGCGGACCGGATGGGAACATTTATCCGTGGGGCGACGCGACGCCGCAGTGCGATCTGGTGAACTATGGCACGTGTGAATACGAAACATCGAAAGTGATCGATCACCCTGCGGGGCAGAGTTATTACGAAGCCTTCGATATGGCGGGTAATGTGTATGAATGGGTGGCGGATTGGTACGATGCCAACTATTACAACAATTCGCCGCTGGACGACCCGCTGGGTCCCGATCTTGCCCTCCGTCGGTCTGTGCGCTCCAGCGGATTCAACTCCCCCGCCTACGAATCCGAATCGGCGCGGCGCCTCTCGCTTGCCCCGGTGGAGCAACGCAACGATCTCGGCTTCCGCTGTGTGGTGGAAGACCCGATGTATTTTGCGCCGATGTGCGCCGCCGCGCTGGTGTACGGACAGGACGCCGCGCCCGGCTCGCCTGGCGGCGGAGGCGCGCCTTCAGAGACCTGCCCCACGGTAGCGATTCAAGTTGTGCCGATCTGTGTGAATCAGGCTGGCTCGGCGAATGTGAGTTTTACCGGTCCCCCGGGAGCGGCGGTGGATGCGGGGACTTGTTCGCCCACCGGCAATCCCGGTCAATACAGTTGTCTTTCGCCGACGACCATTTCGATTAAAGCCGATTGCCAGCAATCTTTGCCGGGCAGTCCGGCGTGCCCGCTAGGGTTCCAGCAACAGGGCAATCAATGCGTTGCACAAGGCTGGCCAGGACAGTGTTTGCCGGGTTATAACTATGACCCGAACAGTCAATGTTGCTCGGCTCAACCGGGGCAGGATGGCAGTGTTCCGCTTCCGCAATGCCCGGTAGGTACGTATTATCTCCCCGGTCAAAATGTCTGCGTGCCATACCCCGCGCAGGGAGTTGTGTCGGTGGTGCAGAATGTGGGCATCCCGAATTGCATCATTCCGACGAGGAAGCCGGGTGGTGGGGGAGATATTCCTGATGTTCCCAATGTTCCCACCGTTTGCGCGCCGCCAACAGATAATTGTGGAAATTTTCTTTGGTGTGAGAAACTTTGCGCTTGTGTTCGCTCGTCAACGCAATGTCCCCCGTGATCTCTGCTGCAAATTGGGTCAGGGCTTATACAAGATCGGAGTACATGATGTTGATCGCGCGCGACGACCTGTAAACTGACGGGAAGTTGGCGCGATCAATCGCAACCTGTCCAATTCGGGAAGGTAGAAGCGGGGTTTCGTTTCGAGCGGCATGGGGAAATCATACCATTCTGAACCAGCCTTACAACTTGGCAAAGAGGCGGCTTTCTATGTATTCGATTGTTGAGTCGAGCGTCATGATTGCATATCACGCTCAACAAGGTTGAGCGATAAACCCAAAAGGAGTTAATTATGAAGAAGAAGTTGTTTGTTATTTGTCTCGCGCTTTCGATGTTGACAATGGTCACCGGCAATGTTTTGGCGGCGCCTTCGGCAGGCTCCGCTTTGACCCTGCTCAGCGCGACCGCGGGCATGAACGGGACCGTATTCCTCTTCAAGGTGTCCGGCGAGTTTTCCGGGGCGCACTTGAAAGGTTCCGCGCATGTGCAAGGCGGGGAAGATTACGGGCTGGATTGCCGGCAATTGGATGATGAAACCGTCCGCTGTACCGCTTCGAGAAACGCGCAAGGCAATGTGACTGTCATGTTTGGCGGTTCGACTTTCTGGACCTATGTCGCGCCGTTCACGAGACCCACTACATATTGTTATAACGTATTCGATTGGGCTTTAAATTTCACGTACTGGCAGCACATTGGAGACTACTGCCAGGATGTCCCGGCGCAATATGGCGATGTGATCGAAGATTACCATAACATGTATTGGAATGAGGACTACGATTTTGAGTTTTTGCCGAACAGCCCGGAAACGTGGGTGCATTGTGGCGTATCAATGCCTCCCCAATCGGGTGACGCCTATTATTATCCTGATTGCTAGAAAAGGTTTGCAGGATTTTATGACATTGAGAACCGCCCCGGAGAAATTCGCCGGGGCGGTTTTTGTTAGACCATACTACGAGATTTTTCGCCCCATTCCGTCGCCTGCTCGAAGGCGTACCCGGCGTTCAAAACTTTCGCGTCGCCCCAGGCGCGCGAGACGATCTGCAAGCCGAGGGGTAGTCCGCTGGAAGTGAATCCGCATGGGAGGGAGAGCGCAGGCAGACCCGTGAGGTTGAACGGCGCGGTGAAGCGCGTCAGCCGCGCGGCTTGCTCCACCGCGTCGTGACCTTCGATGGTCGGGGCGGGGATGGGCGTGGTCGGCAGGATCAGCAAATCGTGCGCTTCGAAGAACAACTCGAATCGTTTCTTCATTTCGGCTTGAGTCCGCCTCGCCAACGCGTACTCGGTGGAGGTGGTCTTCGCGCCCTCTTGTAACCGGCGGCGCACATCCTCGCCGAACCATTCGGGGTGTTCCTTCAAGCGATCGCGGTGCGCCGCCGCGCCATCGGCTTGCGTCATGGTCTTATTGGCAGATGCGGCGTCGCGCAACCAATCCATGCCGATCTCTTCGACGACGCACCCCATGCCCTCAAATACGTTTGCCGCATCGCGCGCGGCTTGCAACACGTCCGCGTCCGCGCTTGCAAAATAGTCGCCCACAGCGAACGCGATGCGCCTGCCCGCCATATCATCTGTCAGATGACCGAGATAATCGCCGTTCAACATTTTGATCGAGGCGGGGTCGAACGCGTCATACGACGAGATAGCCTGCAACAACAGCGCCGCATCTTTCACGCTTCGAGTCAGCGGACCAACGTGGTCGAGATTCCACGAGAGGGGGAACACGCCGCGCAGGCTGACGCGCCCATACGTGGGTTTGAACCCGACCACGCCGCATAGCGAAGCCGGGATGCGGATCGAGCCGCCGGTGTCGGTACCGAGCGCGCCGAGCGCCATGCCGGTCGCCACCGCGATGGCTGACCCGCTCGAGGAGCCGCCGGGGATGCGGGTGAGATCGCGCGGGTTGCGGGCTGTGCCGAAATGCGGATTGTTCCCGGTTACGCCGAGCGCGATCTCGTGCGTGTTGGTCTTGCCGATGATGAACGCGCCGGCAGAGTTGAGTTTCTCCACCACAAAGGCGTCCTCATCGGGGATGTGATCTGCGAAAAATTTCGAGCCGGCTGTGGTGCGTATCCCCGCCGTGTCGAATAGATCCTTGACGGCGATGGGGATGCCGCGCAGAACGTCCGCGTAGGTGGCGCGGGGAGTTGAGGCGGGGATCATCGTGCTTGCCACACTGCGCGCGAACGAATCCTGCACGGTGATGAACGCGTTCAGTTTGGGGTTGAGTCGCTTGATATTGCCGAGGCAGGCAGAAGCGAGGTCTGACGCGGTGAGTTTTTTATCCTGCATCAACTCAAGGGCTTCTTCGATGGTTTGCGCGGGGAGCGGGGTCATGCCCTCCATTATAATGAAAACATGCCGTATTCAATGGATAAAAAGTACTTGTGGCTTTTGCTCGCCATTTCGCTGACGGGCGCGTTGATCGCCGCGCTGGTTATGTCGAGGTACGGTCCTGGCGTGTCGGCAGACGCTACGAAATATTTATCGATCTCTCAAAATCTGTTGGACGGCAAAGGCTTCTTCGATCACACCGGGCGTCCGCTGTTGTGGTGGCCCCCGTTGTATCCGCTTGAAATTGCGGGCGCGAGTCGCCTCATGGGATTCGATGTCCTTCTCGCCGCGGGCTGGCTCAACATCCTCACGTTCGCCGCAAATATTTTTCTCAACGGCGCGTTGGTCTATTACGCCTTCCCCGATAAACCGCTCCGTCAATTTCTCGGCGCGCTCTTCATCCTCACCTCGGATATGGCGATTCGCATCCACGCGAACATTTCCTCCGAGCCGCTCTTCGTCACCTTTTCGATGATCTTCCTCTTCGCCAGCGCGGACTATTTGCAGACTCGTTCTCGCCGCGCGTTGTGGTGGATGATCGCCATGTCGGCTCTTGCCCCCCTTCAACGTTATCTTGGGGCGAGTCTCATCGCGGCGGGGGGCTGTTTCATCCTCTTCGCCCACCGCAGGGACATCTGGCGCGGCATCCGCGAATCGTTTTTGTTCGGCGTTCTATCCCTCATTCCCATCGCCGCGTGGATTGGATTTCACAACATCGGCAAATATAACTCCTTCTGGGGCGTGAGCGGCTCCATCGTGAATCCGCTCGAAAACCTGCGCCTGTCGCTGGCGAAGATTCTGCACTGGTTCATTCCGAATCATCCAGCGCTTCAACCGCTCTTCGACAATCCATGGATCGTGGTCGGCATAATCGCAGTAATTCTTTTGTTGCTCAACAAAAAAGAGAATTGGAAAACTTTTGCGTGGACGATGATGCAACCGATCCCGTTCGTCTCGTGGGCGTTCTTCGCTTGGACAATCCTCGGGCTGATGTATTCCGTCACCACCGAAGACCATGTTGATCTTTTCTCGGATCGCTATTATGTCGGCTTACTCTCGCTTGTGCTGGTGATGTTGTTCGTTACTTTTGATTCACTGATTCTCCCTCATCTGAAATGGAATCAACTCACGCTCCAAAAACTCGGCGCGGCGGTTTTCTTCCTCTGGCTGGCGGTTTACCCCGGCTGGAGTTTGGTGAAATATGTTTCCGCCTCAATGCAAAACGGCGAGGCGAGCGGATACAACGTCTACAACAACCGCGCCTTCCACGAGAATCCGATCATCAAAGCGATGCAAAGGATTGCAACAGAAAATCCCGATGCGACGTTGTACAGCAATTACACCGACGGCGTCTGGTTTTTCACAAGGCGCGAGTCGCCGATCATGCCGCGTTCGTTCACGATGGACTTGGATGAGATCAAGCAAAATTATTCAGGCTGGCCCCACGATAAGCCCGGCTACATCATCTGGATTCTGCCGAACAGCATTTATCGTAACGCCGTCCCGCCGAAACTGCTGGCAGAGATCGCAGACCTTGAGTTGGTTGTCAAGATCGAAGAAGGGGAGATCTATAAGGTGACGCCAAAGAAATAGCCACAGAGAGCACAGAGTTCTTTGAGTTTTTTCTCAGAGTCTCTGCGCGCTCTGTGGCTGAGTTTTTAGAACAATCCCACTACTTTACCGGTCTTCAAATCCAAATCCACATCGAAGAAGGCGGGACGGGTGGGCAAGCCCGGCATCGTGCGCATATCGCCGAGGATGGGATAGAGGAATCCCGCGCCCACGCTTGCGCGGATCTCGCGCACTGTGATGCGGAATCCCGTCGGCGCGCCTTTCTTGCTGGCGTCCGTTGTGAACGAGAGATGCGTCTTCGCCATGCAGATGGGAAGTTGATCGAACCCGAGGCGGGTATATCGCGCGATCTGTTCTTCGGCTTCGGGGGTGTAGTCCACACCGTCGGCGCGGTAGAGCTTGACGGCGATATCTTCGATCTTGCTCTTGATGTTGTTCTCCAGTGGATACAGGAAATGGAACTTGCTCGGCATCTCCGCCGCTTTCACCACCGCTTCCGCCAATTTCTTCGCGCCCGCGCCGCCGTCTGCCCAGTGAGTCGAAACGACCGCGTCGCTGGCGCCCATCTTCAACGCGGCATCGCGGATGAGTTCCACTTCGTTTTTGGTGTCGGTGGCGAACGAGTTGACCGCCACGACCACATTCACGCCGAACTTGCGCGCGTTCTCGATGTGACGTTCCAGGTTCGGCAAGCCCGCGCGAAGCAGTTCGAGATTCTCGTCGGTGTATTCCGTCGGGAGCGGTTTGCCCGCCACCACTTTCGGTCCGCCGCCGTGCATTTTCAACGCGCGGACGGTGGTGACCATCACTACCACATGCGGGATCAAACCGGAGTAACGGCATTTGATGTTGAAGAATTTTTCCATGCCGATATCCGCGCCGAAGCCGGCTTCGGTGCAGACAAAACCGTCCTTGCCGACGAGTTTGAGCGCGATCTTATCGGCGAGGATGGAACTGTTGCCATGGGCGATGTTGGCAAACGGTCCGGCGTGAACCGTGGCGGGGTTGCCTTCGAGAGTCTGCATCAGGTTCGGCTTGATCGCGTCCTTCATCAGCACGGTGACCGCGCCCGCCACGCCGAGGTCTTCCACCGTGACGGCTTCGCCGTTCTTGTTCGTGGCGACAACCATCTTGCCGAAGCGTTCGCGCATATCTTTGACGCTCGTCGTCAGCGCGAGGATCGCCATGATCTCTGAAGCAACCGTAATGTCGTAGCCTGAGCGGTGTTCGTATCCCGCTTCGTCTTTGCCGAGTCCCACTTGAATTTCGCGCAGGAAGCGGTCGTTGGTATCCAGCACGCGCCGCCAGGTGATCGTGGATTCGTCAATGTCGAGACGCGCGAAGCGACTCCGTTCTTCGGGCGTGAGGTCGTTGGGATTGGTTTTGTTGATGCCGAGTTTTTTCACGCGGCGCAACATGGTGGGCGAGAATTTGCGGTTGCCTTTTTTGTCCATCGGGCAGAGCGCGTTGAACATCTTTTCGCCGTCTTGTTGTTTTTCGTGCATCACGCGCACATCCAGCGCGGCGGCGACCAGGTTGTGCGCGGCGGTGATGGCGTGGTTGTCGCCGGTGAGATGCAGGTTGAAATCTTCCATCGGGATAACCTGCGAATATCCGCCGCCAGCCGCGCCGCCTTTGATCCCGAAGATCGGTCCCTGCGATGGCTGGCGGATGGCGGCAACCGATTTTCTGCCGAGGTGCGCGCCCAGCGCTTGCGACAAGCCTACGGTGGTGGTGCTTTTGCCTTCGCCAAGCGGGGTCGGCGTGATGGCGGTCACGACCACATATTTGCCGTTGGGTTTGTCCTTGAGGCGCTCGAGAATTTCGAGTTTGATCTTGGCTTTGTAGGGACCATATAACTCCAGTTCGTTCTCGCGGATTCCCAACTCTTTCGCTATTTGTAGAATCGGCTTGACCGTTGCCGCCTGCGCGATCTCGATATTGGAAGGGACCGGTCGTAGCAATTTCAATTTGGTTGGCTTGAATGCTGGCGCTTTCTTCGCCGCTTTGACCTTCCGAACGAGTTTCTTCACAGATCTCTTCCCCTTGCTGGTTTTTGTTGCCATGGTGTCTCCTCTGAATTATTTGTAGTGGCGACTTGAGTCGCCTGACTTTGCGCTAAAAACGACTTTGCAGGACTTACGAAGTTGGCGGGCAGTTGTACTGCCACCGCCGCAGTGCAACTACGGCGCAACCGGTTCAACTGCGTAAGTCCTATATTGGATATCAAGAATTTAACCGAGCCATCCTTCCGTTCCGCTTTGAACCACGGACACACTGAGTCACGGAGTTTTTTAATGGTTTTATTTCGGCAGGCTCAATACAAGTTCTCCGTGTCTCGGTGGTTAGGATGATTGCTTGATCAAATTGGAAAAGAACAACAACTGCCTCGCGCCTGTAACGACTAAAGTCGTTACTACTTTCTACTTTCTACTTTCTACGAACTGATCACCGTCCCCAACGTTTCGCCTCCCAACACGCGGACAAGATTCCCCGGCTCATCGCTGGAGAAAATTTGCACGGTGAGGTTTTCATGCTTTTTGACCAACGCAAGCATCTGCTTCACTTTCGACTCCATGCCACCGGTCACATCTGCCGCCGCAGACTTGCCGACGCCCGATTGAATCTCGTTGAACGAAGCGGGTGTGATCTTTCCCACCTTCTTCGTGCGCGCGGGGAAGTCTTCCCAGACGGCGGCTTCCAACCCCGCGAGCAAGATTCGGTCGGGGTGAAGCGCGTTGGCGAGGTACATAAATAAATCCTCGGTAGAAAGGATCGTCCCGCCGCGCACTTCATCGAAGATGGTGTCGCCGAACACCACCGGCACGATATCCGCCGCGAGAGCCATGCGGATCGGCGTCGTATCCCAGACCGACACTTGCCCGTTACTTGAGATCACGCTGGACGAGGGCGGCAGGGAAATCGCGCGCACATCCGCTTTGTGGAATGCCTCCATCACGAATCGATTCAACGTGGACGCCTGATACCAGACCTCGGCAAAACCCTTCCAGTAACTGTCCTGTGTGTCGTCACGCTGGCGATAGACCAACGGCGTGGCGCGCGGCGGGAGTCCATCGCGCGTTTTATATTCGCTCGCGGGCACGTGACCGAAGGAGCCGGCGCCGTGTCCCACGAGCACGCGCAGGTCGGGGTGGGTTTGAAGCGCGGTTTTAATCTGCAAGGCGAGATCATCCATCACATCCAGCAGGGGAGTGTAAGGCTTGGTTTTATCGGTGATCAGCGAGCCGCCCAGTTTGAGGAAAACGAGTTCTTTCATATATCCATTGTAAATGAGGTGATGGGCGCTCCGCAAGTGACTGCCACACGCCGCAACAAGGCATTATAATCTTCGCCTTATGAGTGCGGGCATTCTCGTCATCAGTCTCGTTGTGTTCTTTGCGATCGCGGCATTGCTCGCGGCGCGCGTGGGCATTCGTTCGATTCAAGCGGCTCGCGCCATGGTGTTCTATCGCAAGCGACAATCGTACATGCGCTTTGGTCGTCAATGGCTCATGGTCGCATTCTTCGCGTTGGTTGCCAGCGGCGCCTCCGCCTTGTTTGGCAGACCCCTTGCAAATCAAATCTTTCCCCCGTCTCCCACGCCCTCGGCAACAAACACGGCAACCGCGATACCGACGACCACCTCGCCCCCAACCCAGACCGCGACGGAGCGCCCAACCGCCACCGTGACCGCGACGCCGTCGCCGAGTCACACGCCCAGTGTAACTGCCTCAGCCACCGGAACGTTTACCCCATCCCCAACCTTCTCACCTGTAGCGACTGAAACCGCCGCGCCTTCATCCACCTCCACGCCTACAGCCACGCGCACAGCGCGTCCCACATTGACACCCACATTCACGCGCACGCCGCGTCCAACCATTGCGCCGACTCAAACGCGCACGCCTCGACCCACAGCCACATTCACCTCCACCTCCACGATCACCAACACGCCGATCCCATCGGCGACCTTCACTGCCTCACGCACGCCGATCCCCACCTCAACGGTCAAGCCGAGTTTGACGCCGCGCCCTACAGACACACGCCAGCCCACGAAAACTATCACATTCACGCCGACCATCACCTCCACGCCCACCTCGACCTTTACACCGACGCAGACCTTTACCGCAACAGCCACTCCTACTTCAACATTAACGTTCACACCGAGCGTCACACCCTCACTCACCTCGACGCGCACGCCGCGCCCAACGCCCACCTCCACATTCACCCGCACCCCGCGACCGACTTCCACATACACAATGACTGCGACCGTCACGCCGAGCCAAACCGCGAGTTCAACGCCGACACAAACCTTCACGCCAAGCCTCACGCCAACATTGACTTCGACGCGCACGCCGCGCCCAACGCTAACCTCCACATTCACCCGCACCCCGCGACCGACTCGAACGGCAACATTCACCCGCACGCCGACGCGCACGCATACCCCAACACGCACCCCAACACCGCCCTAACGTTCATGAGCAAACAAGCAAACAGGCAAACAAGCAAACAGGCAAACAGGCAAACAGGCAAACAGGCAAACAAGCAAACAGGCAAACAAGCAAACAGGCAAACAGGCAAACAAGCAAACAGGCAAACAAGCAAACAGGCAAAAAAGCAAAAAAGTAAACAAGTAAACAAGTAATAAGTACGCGCGCTAGCGTTTTCATGACCACCCAACTACCCAACTACCCAACTACCCAACTACCCAACTACCCAACTACCCAACCACCCAACTACCCAATTCGATCTTCATCCTTTTCCATCCCCCCTGCTATAATCTTTTCCATGGATATCCGCGCGGGAATCATTGCCGCCGTTTTCTTCCTCTTCATCGGCGCGTTCGTTGTGATGCGTTCAGGCCTGCGCGCATTTATCTCCGCGCGAAAACTTTCGTTCTACCGCATCAAGATCAAACGACAACGCGGCGGATTAGTCACATTCGTTCTCGGCGTGTTGACGCTCGCGTTTGCCATTTGGCTATCCATTTTTGGCGAACCTGTGGCGTATCGGTATTTTCCTCCCTCGCCGACCATCACCCTGTCACCGACCATCACGCTTTCGCCCACCATCACGCTTTCACCCACCATCACGTTATCGCCGACGATCACCAACACCCCATCCGTCACCGACACGCCCACCATCACGCCAACCCCGTTCATTCCGCTTGCCATCGAAGCGTTATTCGAAAGCGTGGTCACGCCAAACCCGAACGCGGTCTTTAGCCCATTGCAGTTCACTGAAAATTGCTCCAACTTTGTCGAGTTCGAAGCGGCGGCCGTCTTTCAAACCCCGGTTCATTACATGTGCGCTGTATTCACCTATGCCGAAATGGTCCCCGGCTCCCAATGGACCGCGCTTTGGTTGCGCGACGGACAACTCGCGCATTACGAAACCATCCCCTGGGACGGCGAGACCGGCGGGTACGGGTTCACCGAATGGGAGGCGCCGGCCGATCAGTTTCTACCCGGCGCGTACGAAGTGCAAATCTTTGTTGGACTCGACTACAAGGTGGTGGGGCAATTCGTCATACAAGGCGACGCGCCCACTGCGATTCCCACCCCGAGTGCAACTGTCTCGCCCTCCCCGGCGGAAACCTCATCCCCGGCCTCGCTCCCTGTGAGTACAGCGGTGACCGGAACTCCATGACAAAAAGGAAAACCAATGACCCAAAAAGCCTTCCAAGAGTATTACCCCGAATCCTACGCCCACTGCTATGGGTGCGGCACCCTCAACGAACACGGGCATCACATCCAAAGTTATTGGGACGGCGATGAGTCTGTTTGTCGTTTCATGCCCAAGCCGTACCACATCGCCATCCCCGGCTACGTCTACGGCGGACTGCTCGCCTCCCTCATTGACTGTCACGGCACCGGGACAGCCGCCGGAGTCGCCTATCGCGCCGCGAAAGCAACGGACCCCAATTCGGATCCCAACACGCGCTTTCTCACCGCGTCTCTGCATGTGGATTACCTCAAACCAACTCCGCTCGGCATCGAACTCGAAGTGCGCGGCAAAGTGAAAGAACACAAAGGGCGTAAAGTCGTCATCGAAGAATGGATCGTTGCCAATGGTGTTGTCACTGTGAAAGGAGAGGTAGTTGCCGTGCAGGTTCCCGCGTCGCTGGTAGAGGAGATGTTGAAGGGAAAATCATCGTAACAAACAGGGTGGTCGAGTAATCAGTCCCGCGCGCAGTTCGCAGGATATATCGAAACCACCAAGCCATGAGATGATCACTAACCATTGATACCTTACACTTTCAAAATCGGGACGCAGATTCACGCTGAACACGCGGATTTTTCTTTCTTTTGAATTAGCGAAATCAGCGCCAACCACTGGTTTAACGGAGCGAGTTCATTGGCTGAACTTTTCGAGTTCATTGCATCTTTACTCATTAGCCTAGGGCACGGAGGGCAATACCGCGACGATCTACGCGGCGCCACCCCGCAACGACTTGCAGTCATTGCCCTGCTCTTGCTCCTAACCATCTGCGCGGGGATCGCTTGCCTGATGCTTTATTTTGTTTAAAAAGAGACTGTCACCTGCAAGGTGACAGTCTCTTCGTTTTTCTCAACGCAGACTCCGAGATTTTAAAAATCTCGGAGGTCTCTGTTTCGTCACTTCTTCATCGGCTTCGCCATCTCATCCTTCACCGCATGATACAAATTCTCCGCTTTTAACTCGCTGAGCGCGTAACACGGCGCTTTGAGGTGATTCGCCAATTGTTGCGCGAGTCCCTGATCGAAAGCGGCGTGTTCCATGTTGATGACCACGCATTTGATCTTTTCGTTGGCGATGAGTTCGGCGAATTTGTACGATTCCTCTTGCGGGGGCATTGTGCCAATGGACACGTTCCCCGCGCCGTCGGTGAGAACGATCAACAATGGTTCCACATCGGGGTGATGGAGTTTCTCTTGCCGCAACACATCCGCCGCCATGAACAAGCCCGCCGAAAGCGGGGTCTTCCCGCCGACGGGGATGTCCATCAACGCGCGCTGGGCAAGTTGAACCGAATTTGTTGGGGGCAACACGAGCGTCGCCCGATCTTTTTGGAAGACGATCAGCCCAACTCGGTCGCGGCGTTGATACGCGTCTGTGAGCAATGACAAGATCGCGCCCTTCGTCGCGTTCATGCGCTCAGCGACCGCCATGGACCACGAAGCGTCCACCAAAAACAATACAAGATTTGCCACGCGCTTCACGCGGATCTTGCGTTGCAAGTCCGACGACTCGATGGCAAAAGCAAGCCGTTTTCTTTTTTCTGTCCGTTTTTTCTGGTGAGGCGCGGCGGCGCGAATGGTGGCATCGAAGGCGATATCGTCCTTCTTTTCACCGGCGGGACGCGCTTTGATATACCGTCCGTGTTTGCGCTCGGTTTTGGTAAGCGAACGCCGTCCCGCCTGTTTGCGGGTGAGTTTATCGAGAGGCGTGTTTAATTTGCGGGGTTGGAACTTCTCTCCCGCTTTTACTTTCTGTCCGCCTTCCCACCAATTCGCCGACGTGTTCGCAAACACATCCTGCGGCATCGGCTCCGGCTTGCCCTCCTGCGGACCTTCCTCGCGCTCATCTTCGAGCTTTAAGTTTTTTTTTCTTCGGATTTATTCTGCTGAGACTCAGACTCGTCCGCTTCAGACTCATCCGGCATAGACTGCCCCGCCAATTGCTCGATGCGTTCCTGCAATTGCTCGGTCGTCATCTCGGCTTGCTGGAAAGGAGTCCGTTTGATGCGGTGGGGGAGCGCCAGTTCGGCGGCAAGCGCGATATCGTGGTCGTTGATCTTTGTGCGACCTTCAAATGCGGCTTGGGCGCGCGCGGCTTTCAAGATGACCAAGTCGGCGCGGTGACCGTCCACATTGAGAGATGCGGTCAACGCGGCGATGGACAGCAAATCGCGGCTGGTATGTTTAACTTCGCCGACGAGTTCGCGTCCTTTTTCGATTTGGCGCGATAACTCATCCTCTTTCAGTTTCCACTGCTGACGGAATGACTCCGCGTCTTGTTCGAAGCCCAGGTTGCGTTCCATGATCATCACGCGTTCGCGCGCGTCGCGGATGCCGACGATATCCACCGAGAGGGCGAAACGATCTAACAATTGCGGGCGAAGCTCGCCTTCCTCGGGATTCATCGTCCCCACGAGAATGAAGCGGGCGGGGTGTGAGAACGAAATCCCTTCGCGTTCGACCATGTTGGTTCCCATCGCGGCAGAGTCCAGGAGAACATCTACCACGTGATCGTCCAACAAATTGACTTCGTCAATGTAGAGCAAGCCGCGATTCGCGCCGGCGAGCACGCCCGGCTCAAAGTGTCGTTCGCCTTTTTGAATCGCCTGCTCGATATCAAGCGTGCCGACCACGCGGTCTTCGGTGGCGGAAACGGGCAGGTTTACGAACGAGGTTGTGCGCGTGTGCGATGGAATTTTTTTGTTGCCGGCAAACCGTTCCTTACATTCGGTGCACCAGGTGTTGGGCTTGTCGGGGTCGCACCCGAAGCGGCAATCGTCCACTACTTTGACGCTGGGAAGCAGCGCGGCAAGCGAGCGCGACGCGGTGGATTTGGCAGTGCCGCGTTCGCCGCGAATAAGCACGCCGCCGATACGCGTATCTACGGCGTTTAAGATCAGAGCGCGTTTCATGCGCTCCTGTCCTACAATAGCTGTGAAGGGAAAAATAGGTGGCATTAATGTGACTCCGAAGCGTGATTATAACGCGTGTTTGAAAAATTCCCAAACTAAAGCCGGTGAGGTGAATCCGGCGGGAGTTTCTCCGCCATCCCGAATATTTTTTTCACATGGTTGTCTGGGCGGGTTGTCAACTTGTACATTCACCTGTATAATCCCGCTTACATTTTTATCAACCGGAGTATCAAGTGACAGACGAAAACCAAGCCCTGCCTACCCAAGGGAGCGATCGCAATCCGCAGGGAGAACAAAATCATGCGAACAATCAAACCATGGAATCACTGCTCAATGAGCAGGAATTAAACGTCGACCTGCCACAGGCTGGCGAGATTCGCAAAGGGACAATTGCCAGCATCAGCCCCAGCCAGATTCTCATCAGCATTGGCGCGAAATCTGAGGGCGTGGTCTCCGGTCGAGAATTGGATCAACTCACCCCGGCGGAGATCGAGGCGTTGTCGGTCGGGCAGGAAGTCCATGCGTTCGTGATCAATCCCGAAGACGCGAACGGGAACGTTGTCCTCTCCCTCAAACGCGCGCAGGAACAAATTTCATGGGACGACGTGGAAAAACTTATCACCGACGCGGTGGTGATCGAAACCAAGATCATCGGCTTCAATAAGGGCGGGCTGATCGCGGCTGTGGAAGGCTTGCGCGGATTTCTCCCATCGTCACAGATCGGGGCGTTGCGCCGAAGCCAGATCGCCGGCGAAACACCCGAGCAAAAATATCAGAAGATGGTAGGGCAACCCATCTCCATTCGTGTGATTGAAGTGGACCGAGAACGCCGCCGCCTGATCGTTTCGGAACGCGCGGCCAGCGCCGAATCGCGCCAGTCGTTGAAAGAGCGCGTCATCGACGAATTGCAGGAAGGCCAGGTCTATACCGGGCGCGTGACCAGCCTCGCCAGTTTCGGCGCCTTCATCAACGTCAACGGCGCGGACGGGTTGGTGCATCTTTCAGAACTTTCGTGGGATCATATCGATCACCCGCGCGAAGCGCTCGAAGTTGGGCAGGAAGTGAAAGTGAAGGTGATCAACATCGATCGTGAAAAGAAGCGCATCGGTTTGTCGGTGCGCGCTTTACAAGACGATCCGTGGCGCGCGCGCATCGAAAAGTACAGCGTCGGTCAACTTGTGGAAGGCAAGATCACGCGCCTGACGAAGTTTGGCGCGTTTGCCCGCCTCGACGAAGATGTGGAAGGTCTTATTCACATCTCCGAAATTTCAGAACAGCGCATCGAACACCCGAAGGAAGCGTTGCACGAGGGCGATGTGAAAACCCTGCGCGTCATCCGCATCGACGCCGACCAGCATCGCATCGGCTTGAGCCTTCGCAAAGTGGACTCAGCCGCCTTCGCCGACAAAGATTTCAAAATGCTCGCGGCGGAGTTCGACGCCGAAGATGATGATCCTGCGGGAGATTCACCGTTCGATCCGCCGACCGAATCGACCGAGGAAAAATAAAAGGCAAGCGTCCCGCCCTCGCGGGGCGCTTTTTTGAATGTATGACTCTCATCGTTGACTCTCACCAGGACCTTGCCTGGAACATGCTCACCTTCAAGCGCGATTACACGCGCCCGGTGGCTGAAACGCGCCGCCTCGAAGCGAGCACCCTCATCCCCGAACGCATGGGCGATTGCACGCTCGGATGGCGCGAATACCAACGCGGCAATGTGGCGGTCGTATTCTCGACATTGTTCGCCACCCCCGCGCGAAAAAAAGAAACGTGGGACAGCCTGTGGTATCCCGACTTCGACACCGCTCGCAAACTCTATCGCGACCAGGCGACTGCCTATCGCAAACTTGCGGATTCGCACCCGGACAAATTCCGCCTCATCGCCTCGACGGGCGAACTGGATTCCCATCTTCAACATTGGTCACAGCCCGCGCGTGAAGACGAAGGACCCCCGGTGGGGTTGGTGATGCTCATGGAAGGCGCGGAGGGAATTCGCTCTATTAAGGAACTCTCCGAATGGTGGGAACTGGGCTTGCGCATGATCGGTCTTGCCTGGGTGGGAACGCGCTACTGCGGCGGCACCGGCGAACCCGGCGGGCTGACCGACGAAGGGCGCCAGTTGATTTCTGCCATGGCAGATTTTAATTTCATCCTCGACCTGAGTCACATGGACGAAGCCGCCGCGTTGGAGTCTCTCGATCGTTATGAAGGCGCGGTGATGGCAAGTCATTCGAATTGCGCCGCGCTGATGAAAGGGTCAGAGTCAAACCGCCATGTGTCTGATCGCGTCATTGCAGGGTTGATCGAACGCGGCGGCGTGCAGGGGCTCATCCCGTTCAACACCTTTCTCAAGGTAGGTTGGAACCGCAAAACTGCGAGCCGCGAGGAGGTGCCGTTGGATGCGTACGTGGCTCACATCGACCATGTGTGCCAGATCGCGGGCAATTCCCTCCATGCGGCAATCGGCTCTGATTTCGACGGCGGCTTTGGCTTGCAGTCGATCCCTGCCGAGTTGGATACCATCGCCGACCTGCAGATGGTGCGCGGGAAGTTGCTTGAGCGCGGCTACACTGAAGCGGACGCGGAAAATATTTTGGGCGGCAATTGGCTGAGATTTTTACGAGAGCATTTGCCGAAATGAACGGCGAACCCGGTTTTCGAGTTTCGCGTTTGCGAATCCGACTCAGCCTAATTCTTATTGGGCTGGGCTTGTTTATTTTTACTGTGGGGGCAAAACCCGGCTGGTTTGGTTGGGATCGTAGTACGGTGGTTGGGTTTATTCAAATTTCCGTTTTTCTCATTGGGTTGGCGATGATCTGCGTGGGCGGGTCTATTGGGCTCATGGCGCTGTGGGGCAGGGAGCAACGGAGTATCGTTGCCGATTTTGGTTTGCGGTTGGTGAGCACGGGTTATGTGATCGCGGTGTTTACGGGCATGGCGGATATTTTCGGATTGGGCACTCAGCCGTTGCCGAACGTCCCGTATTTCGGTCCATGGCAATCGGCGGGAGTGCTCATTGGGCAGGTTATTATCGCGATCGGGTTTCTCATGACCATTCCATACAAGATACAGGATGAAAAAGGCTAGAACCTGCTTATAAATACCATATACGCGGGGAAAAAAGCCGAGGCGCGGTTGTCAGGTTTCCCGTCGGAAATGAAGCGATTTGATTTTCATCCATTGGGCGCGGGGTATTCGCGTCCAGTGTTTGTCATCTCTGAAGCGTATTGAATCAAAAGAGTCCACCGGTTCAACGATGGACTCTTTTGGTTTTATGGGTCTCCCGTCATTAACGGGAAAGAGCTTTACCACGAAGGGCACAAAGTCTTGCGCTGAGTTCGTCGAAGCGACACAAAGGCAAAAAGGAGCCTAGATTCCTTGCGTTTTCCTTTGTGACCGTCGTGTCCTTTGTGTTTGAAAAAAGGTTTCCCGTTAAAAACGGTAGAGCCGGTTTTATTTACGGGCGTTATTTGTCTGCGATCACGCTGACCAGCACGGCGCGCGCCATGCGGCGGTAGAGGTAGTCGCCTGTCTTGGCGTTGAACCCTTCGCAGGTGATGAGGGTGAGCCAGGTTTTTTCCTCGTGCTTCATCATTGATGTTGTGTCGGTGGAGGAGATCAATGCCGATTCGCGGATCTCGTAAATGAATACTTGACCGAAGGCGTGGATCTTGACCTGGTCGCCATATTGCAGGTCTTTGAGTTTGTTGAAGGGGCCGGGTTTGTTGGTTTCTGTCCATACGTGACCGGTGAGGACTGAGTTGCCCTGCCAGGTGGGGAATGCCGAGCCGTTGAGCCAGCCGGCATCGCGCGCAAGCCAGGTCACATCCCAGCCGTCTTTTGTCTGTGGGATGCCGACAATGTTCATCTTTACGCCGAGGCGCGGAATTTCGATCCACAGGCTTGTGGCGGTGTAGGCTTTTTCCGCAGGTTGAAGCGGCAGGGTGGTGAGTATGCCTTGCGGGAAGCCCGTGGCTGGCACAGCGCTGCGTTGGTTTGCGGGCGCGCTTCCCCCGCCTCCGCCGCCTGCGCCTCCGCCGATCACTGTGAACCGGATGATCGTATCTACCAGCCCGTCGTTCAATTCAAGGTTGATCAGATTCTCGATGGATGTGGTTCCGCACACGTAGAGTTGATACGTTCCCACGGGAAGCGGGATGCCGCCGTTGATATCGAGCGTGGCAATAAATGGACCGCTTCCGCCGTTGTTTGTGTAGGCGGCGGTATTGATCGTTATGGCTGTATCGTCGGCAACCGCGCCGCCCAGGCATGAAAGCGTATCGAAGGCGGCGTTCACGCCGGCTTCGACCAGCAGGTAATTGACGATGTTGTTCGCCGCGCCTGCCGAGGCGTCATTTTTTACATCTTCGTTGTAGGTGACGGTTAACTGGGTTGGTCCGGTTACGGTGGCGGTGTTTGCCGGTACTGAGGCGGTGACGATGGGTCCCGAGTTGTCGACTGTGTAGGTTTCATCGGTGGCGGGTTCGCCGGCGGGGAGCGCGTTTCCAACAGAATCTGTGATGTTCTGCGCGCCGCTCAAATCGATGCCAACCACGCCGTTGAATCCTGCCAGGTCGCCGCCGGAGACGGTGATATCGTAGACGGAGCCGCTGATGGGTGTGACAAGTGTCACTGTTGCCGTGGTCGTTCCGTTGACCGTGAAATCTGCCGTATCGACATTGAGCATATCTTCGCTAAAGGTGGCCCGGAAGACCAGAACATCTGCGTTGGTTGGGTTGGTCGCGGGTATTTGACGAGCGAATGAGATGAGCGATGTGCTGGTATTGTCGACTGTGTAGGTCTCATCGGTGGCGGGTTCCCCGGCGGGGAGCGCATTGCCAAGGGAATCGGTGATATCCTGCCCGCCAGCGAGATCAAGCCCGACAACTCCATTGAATCCCGCCAGGTCGCCGCCCGAGACGGTGATATCGTACACACTTCCACTAATGGGTGTGACGAGCGTGACGGTCGCGGTGGTTGTCCCGTTCACGGCGAAATCACCGACGCTCACGTTGATAACGGTTTCGCTGAAAGTCGCGCGGAACACGAGCGTATCGGCATTGGTCGGTGAGGTGGGAGGAGTTTGACGAGCAAAGGATGTCAGCGCAGGCGCAGAATTATCCAGTGTGTAGGTCTCATCGGTGGCGGGTTCCCCGGCGGGGAGCGCATTGCCAAGGGAATCGGTGATATCCTGTCCGCCAGCGAGATCAATCCCGACAACTCCATTGAATCCCGCCAGGTCGCCGCCCGAGACGGTGACATCATACACACTTCCGCTAATGGGTGTGACAAGTGTCACTGTTGCTGTGGTGGCGCCGTTCACGGCGAAATCGCCGACGCTCACATTGACAACGGTTTCGTTGAAAGTAGCGCGGAACACGAGCGTATCGGCATTGGTCGGTGAGGTGGGAGGAGTTTGACGAGCAAAGGATGTCAGCGCAGGCGCAGAATTATCCAGTGTGTAGGTCTCATCGGTGGCGGGTTCCCCGGCGGGGAGCGCATTGCCAAGGGAATCGGTAATGTCTTGCCCGCCAGCGAGATCAAGCCCGACAACTCCATTGAATCCTGCCAGGTCACCGCCCGAGACGGTGACATCGTACACACTTCCGCTAATGGGTGTGACGAGCGTGACGGTTGCGGTGGTTGTCCCGTTCACGGCGAAATCGCCGACGCTCACGTTGACAACGGTTTCGCTGAAAGTCGCCCGGAACACGAGCGTATCGGCATTGGTCGGTGAGGTGGGAGGAGTTTGACGAGCAAAGGATGTCAGCGCAGGCGCAGAATTATCCAGTGTGTAGGTCTCATCGGTAGCGGGTTCCCCGGCGGGGAGCGCATTGCCAAGGGAATCGGTGATATCTTGTCCGCCAGCGAGATCAAGCCCGACAACTCCATTGAATCCTGCCAGGTCGCCGCCCGAGACGGTGATATCGTACACACTTCCACTAATGGGTGTGACAAGTGTCACTGTTGCTGTGGTGGCGCCGTTCACGGCGAAATCGCCGACGCTCACGTTGATAACGGTTTCGTTGAAAGTGGCGCGGAACACGAGCGTATCGGCATTGGTCGGTGAGGTGGGAGGAGTTTGACGAGCAAAGGATGTCAGCGCAGGCGCAGAATTATCCAGTGTGTAGGTCTCATCGGTAGCGGGTTCCCCGGCGGGCAATGTGTTGCCGAC
>WBZR01000809.1_pt1 | contig 45686 bp, 25 predicted proteins | sample 5204231 | NCBI WGS metagenome assembly WBZR01 (sample SAMN12412403, study PRJNA552823) | activated sludge metagenome | isolation source: activated sludge from anammox sidestream of wastewater treatment plant... | place: USA: Virginia | collected 2017-08 | reverse complement strand
CGGAGTTTCGCCCGTCGCGGCGCCCAGTTTTGCGCCTCGGTCGCGGCGGCGATCTCCGTCGCCGTGCTCATCGGATACGCGGCCGGCTGGGATGCGGGCGTTGGCGGATGGCTCGCTCAGTTGGGCGTCGCGATTGGAAATTTGAGCGCGCCTGAAGGTGTCTCGGCGCAAATGGCGCCAAGCGCGGCGTGCGCTTTCCTGCTCAATGGGATTGCGCTGGCGACGCTCGACGTTGAAACCAGACGCGGAGCCAGACCGGCGCAATATCTGGCGCTGATCGCTTTCCTGCTGTCGCTGGTTGTGGCGCTGGGGCACGCTTATCAGACTTCGCTTTTGCATCATTGGTTTTTCGCCGCCTGGGGCTGGCCTGAGATGACTGCGCTCATGGCGGTCATTTTCATCGCGCTCTCAATCGGAGTCGTTTGCGCGCGTCCCAGGAGCGGCGTGGTGTCATTGCTGACCAGCGATAGCGCAGGCGGGTATCTGGCGCGGCGTCTGGCGCCGGCGGCGATTGTGGTTCCGGCGGCGCTCAATTGGCTGAGACTTTACGGCGAGCGGGCGCGTTATTTCGATAGCTCGTCCGGCATGTGGTTGCTGGCGGTGACGAACATTCTGTTCTTTCTGATCCTGATCTGGCGTTGCGCCATTTCGCTGCACAATGTCGACACTGAACGCGCGCTGGCCGAAACCTCGCTTTACAACGCCTATTCGGATTTGCAAAAACGCGTGGGCGAGCAGTCCGCCGAGATTCAGCGCGCCAATCAGGATTTGTGGGCCGAGATGATCGAACGCGAACGCGTCGAAGCGGAACTGACGCAGCGTCACGATGAACTGTTTGATTTCATGGAGAACGCGCCCGTCGGCGCTCACAGCGTCGGCCCTGACGGAACTATCGTGTGGGCCAACAAGGCTGAGCTTAATCTGCTCGGTTACACGCGTGACGAATATGTCGGCCATCACATTTCGGAGTTTCACATTGACAGGCGGGCCGTCGAGGAAATGTGGCGCCGGCTCTGGCAGGGCGAAGAACTGGACAATTACGAAGTCGGGCTGCGGGCCAGGGACGGTTCGATCCGCCACGCGCTGATCAACTCGAATGTTTTGTGGAAAGACGGCGGCTTCGTCCACACGCGCGGTTTCATCAGGGACATCACGCGGAGCAAACAGGTTGAAGAGTCGTTGCTCGAAAGCGAAAGGCGGGCGTGGGCGCTGTTGCGCGAAAGCGAGGCCCAGGCCGGCCAATACCAGATGATCGCTGACACCGCTCCGGTCATGATCTGGATGTCGGGCGCGGACAAGGTCTTCAACTTTTTCAACAAACGCTGGCTGGATTACACGGGCCGGAAGATGGAGCAGGAGTTGGAGAACGGATGGGCCGAAGGCATTCATCCGGAAGATTTCGAGCACTGCCTTGAGACTTACGTTGAGGCGTTCAACGCCCGCCGCGAATTCAGGATGGAATACCGGCTGCGGCGGAGCGACGGCCAGTACCGCTGGATCCTCAATTACGGCGCGCCGTTCTTCAATTCCAACGGCGCCAACCGGGAGTTCGCCGGTTATATCGGCTCCTGCGTTGACATTCACGAGCGCAAGGAAGCCGAGGAACTGCTGCGTTTGAGCGAAGAGTTCAATCGCGGCATCCTGGAAAGCAGCGCCGATTGCATCAAGACGCTGGACCTGGACGGGCGGCTGATTTCGATGAACAAGACCGGAATGAAAATCATGGGAATTGATGATTTCTCCCATTACTCAGGCGCGGTCTGGGCCGATCTGATGGAAGGCGCCGGGCGCGCCGCCGCGCGTGACGCAATTGAGACGGCCAAAACGGGCGGCGTGGGCCATTTCATCGGCTCCTGCAAAACGACTAAAGGGGAGTTGAAATGGTGGGACGTGATTGTTTCGCCAGCGCTCAACAGGCGCGGCAAGCCCGAATGCCTGATGGCGATCTCGCGCGACATCACCGAGGCCAGACAACTTGAAAGTGAGCGCAATGAGTTGCTCTCGCGGGCGCAGGCTGCGCGCGGGCAGGCCGAAGACGCCAACCGGCTGAAGGATGAATTCCTGGCGACAGTTTCCCACGAGTTGCGCGCGCCGCTCAACGCGATTCAGGGCTGGGTGAAGCTGTTGCGCGACGGCAGACTGAAACCGGACGAAGCGGCGCGGGCGCTGGAAACCATCGAGCGCAGCACGCGTTCGCAGAACCGGATCATCAGCGACCTGCTCGACGTTTCGCGCATCATCACAGGCAAACTGCGCCTGAACGTGCGGCCCATCGAACCGGCGAGAGTGATCGAATCGGCGGTCGAGGCGTTGCGTCCCGGCGCTGACGCGAAGGAAATCAACATCGAGCTTGTTCTGGACGATGAAGCGGGGCCGATTTCGGGTGATTCCGACCGGCTGCGCCAGATCGTGTGGAACCTGGTTTCAAACGCGATCAAGTTCACTCCCAAACAGGGATGTGTGCAGGTGAGATTGGAGCGCGCGGGCGCTAATGTTGAAATCATCGTGAGCGACACAGGCGTCGGGATTGACCCGGACTTTCTGCCATTCGTTTTCGACCGGTTCCGCCAGGGTGACAGTTCCAGCACCAGACGGCAGGGAGGGCTGGGGCTTGGATTGGCGATTGTTCGCCACCTGGTGGAGATGCACGGCGGCAGCGTGCGCGCCGAAAGCCGGGGGCTTGATCAAGGCGCGAGTTTCATCGTCAGGTTGCCGCTGATCGCGCAGAATCAGTTGACCGAGAACCAGCGTAACCAGATCAAGGATAACGCCCGCATTCATTCCATAGGCGTGGCCGCCGGAGGCGCCGAGACTCGTGGGATTGCCGGAACAGGAAACGTTGGGGGAAAAACCGGCTTCAATCCGGAGACTGTGGATCAAGCGCCGAAGCTCGATGGGTTGCGCGTGCTGGCGGTTGATGACGATTCGGACGCGCGCGATTTGATCAGGACGATACTCACCCAGTGCGGCGCCATCGTCGAGACCGCCGCCTCAACCGATCAGGCGCTGACCGTCTTCGAGCGCCCCGAAGAATGGCAACCTGAATTGCTGATTTCCGATATAGAGATGCCGGAGGCCGACGGCTATCAACTGATCCGCAAGTTGCGCGAGGTCGAATTGCAACGCGGCAGGCGTATACCGGCCATTGCGCTGACCGCTTACGCGCGGGCTGAAGACCGCCTGCGCTCGCTCGCCGCCGGTTTCCAGATGCATGTCACGAAACCGGTCGAGCCTGCGGAATTATTGACTATCGTAGCAAGTCTGACCGGGCGGCTGAACAGGCCGCGAAGCCTTTATGAGGTCAGCGATGTAATGAGACAAGAAGCGAGAAATTGCTGAAGACGCGCGGTGGGACAGGATGCCATCTTGTCCCACCATTCAAATGCCCTTTCGCGCCTGGGCAGTTACTCAAGTATTCGATTCGCCGCCGGCGCCATTGCCGGCAGTTTCGTGGGAAACGGCAAGCGACCGCTTGTCGAGCTTGTTCGTAAACGCGTTGATGTGTGTGGCCGGCGGGCTTCATTCGGCCACAAGGCGCGTTTTGGCCTAAAGACCCCGACCCCTCTTAGACCGTTTTGGAAGAACTCATCAGTGTCTTTGCGCCCAAATGTTTTGAACACGTTTGAGCGCAAATGGCGCCCGCTGGTAGTTAGGCTTGAGGTGAGGACGGAAAATTTGTTGCCGTAATGTCTGGCGCTGAAGAAAGCATCACCATCCTTCAGTTTGCCCGATGCCGGACAGATTGCGGAATGAAATAATAGCCCCGGCCCGAATATACATTGCCCTCGCTCAAGGGAGTCCGCTATCCCGAACTGCGGACTCCCATGCGCTTTCGTTATACAGGACAACCGAAGACCTGCGTTACCAGCCACATTGTCGGCATTGAATGAAACGCGGGCGCCGCAGGCTGTCCGGCTAACGGAGATGCAAACGCTACCAGAGTTCTTCAGTCGCCCGAAGCCCACATTTCAGGAGGAAAATAAATGAGTGGTGGGCGTTGCCTCCCCTGGACCCGTGGCAGCCATGTGTCAAAGCATGTCTTGAAGCTGCCGCCTGAATTTTCGTTCGCGCGGCAAGGTCTCACCCCCTTGGTATCCGCAGGTTTAGCCATCTTGATGAAATCGCTGTACTCGATTGCCCGTGCCCCGGCCCGACTGGTTATGGAAAGGCGGCGGTGTGGAGAACTGCGCCGCAGGGGAGGTATCGGGCCGGGGTTTGCGCCCGAAATCGAAACCGTCGCGCGCTTCGATGTGAATCGCGCTTGACGTTTACTGGAAGGAGATAGCCATCAATGTTCACCCAGGTCACATCTTCAGTTTATGCGCCGCCAGTCCGGCGAGTTGGAACGCAGCCGGCGCCGGAAGAAACAAACAACCACCTGCTGATTGAAATCGTCAGGCCAGAGGACGTGGACGAGGCGCAGATCGTCAGTTTCGATCTGGCGCGCCAGGCCTCGCTCGGCGATGGCGAAGTCGAACGCGCCGCGCTGATCATCGCCGAAGCGGCGGCCAACATTCTCAAGCACGCGGGCGAAGGAAAGATTTTGATCCGCGTGACGCGGCGGGAATCGAAACCTGCGTTGGAAATCATCGCGCTTGACCGAGGGCCGGGCATCGCTCACCTCGGCGCCGTGATGCGCCGAGGATATTCGACCTCCGGCGGCGCCGGCGTTGGATTGTGCGCAATGTCGCGGGCGTCGAATCTCTTCGACATTTATTCGCATCCGGGGCAGGGCACAGCGTTGCTGGCGCAGGTGTGGGCGCGCCCGTTGTGGAATAACGGTGCGCGGGATTACACCCGCTCTCCGGTCAAGTCCGGCGCAATATCCACAATCAAACCGGGAGCGCGTGTGAGCGGCGACGCGTGGATGGCGAAACACCAGCCTTCCCGCTCGCTGCTGATGATCGCCGATGGCCTGGGCCAGGGCGCCGAATCCGCCAGGGCTTCAGCCGAGGCGATCAGGGTTATGGCGCAAATTCACGCGCTGTCGCCCGCTGAAATTCTGGAAGTCGTCCACGAAACGTTGCGCGGCACACGCGGCGCGTCGGTGGCTGTGGCTGAAATTCGACTTTCAGGCGTCACGCCGGAGGTCAGGTTCGCCGGGGTTGGCAACATCGCGGCGCGCATAGTGAGCGGCGGAACGGTTCAGCATCTGGTTTCGCTCAATGGCATCGCCGGATACCAGGCCGAAATTCAGGAGTTCACTTATTCCTGGCCCGCTCATTCGGCGCTGATCATGCACACCGACGGATTAACCACGCAATGGAACACCGGGGATTATCCCGGATTGAGCGCCAGTCACCCGGCGTTGATCGCCGCCGTGCTTCATCGCGATTTCAACCGCGAGCTTGATGATGCGACGACGCTGGTGGCGAAACAATAATTCTCAGTCGTCGGCGCTCCCAACCGGGCGCCGCGCATTTCAGGGGGAAACAAACAGTCATGAACAATTCTGGAATCACGATCCTTAACGTGGACGGCGGCGCCGCCGGCCTCTATGGCAAAAGCCGCATTTTGCGGGAGGCCGGCTACACCGTTGTCGAAGCTGGAACCGGCGCCGATGCGCTGCGGTTGGTATTGAGCGCAAACCCGCAACTCGTATTGCTGAGCGTCAATCTTCCCGACCTGAGCGGCCTCGAAGTAAGCCGCCGGATTAAAGCCGATCCCGCGATGGCCGGGACTCTGGTTCTGCTCGTCTCGGCCTCATTTGTCGGCTGCGAGAAAAGGGCGCGCTATTTGGAAGACGGCGCCGACGGTTATTTGCTTGAACCGGTAGCGCCGGAATTCCTGCTGGCGAACGTCAAGACGTTGTTGCGGCTGCGCGATAGCGACGCCGAACGCGAACGGCTGCTGGCTTACGAGCGGCGGCAAACCTGGGCGCTGAAACGGCTCGCCCGATCCGCGCTCGCGATCAATTCCGCCGCGTCGCTCGATGAAATTCTGCAACTCGTTACCGACCACGCGCGCGAGATGATCGGCGCGCATCAGGCGGTGACCAGTTTGAACGCCGACGTTCTGGCCGCAAACGTTCTGCCGGTCAACGGCGGCTCGCCGCATGCGATCAGCGCCGTTTCGCTTTCAGATAAATACGCGGCCACGCACGATTACAGTCTCAGCAGATCGGGAGAGCGAGGCGCGGCCTGGGTTTGCTCGCTGGTTTGCCGGATGAACCAGCCGATGCGATTGACCGAAGCGGAACTGGAATCGCCATTCGCCCGGAACGGTCACGCGGACGACGCGTCAGGACGGGTTCTTGAAGATCAGGTCGAAGGCCAGGCGCCGGGAGAACCTGAAATGGCGGACGGGCTGGCGATGTTGAACAAGGTGATGACCCCGCGCGAATTTGCGATGTTGCGCGAACTGGCGGCGCTACGCGAACTAGCGGCGTTGCGCGACGTGGCGACTCCGCGCGAACTGGCTGTGCTGCGCAAACTGGCGGCGTTGCGCAAGCCGCAGATGTTGCGCGGGCTGGCGATGCGCGGCTGGCTGGCCGCGCCGCTCACTTCGCGCGACGGGCGAAATCTGGGAATGATTCAGTTATCCGAGAAGTACGATGGAGAATTCACGGAGCAGGACGAAGCTCTGCTCGTCCAACTGGCGCAGATGGTTTCAATCGCCATCGAAAATCGCCAGCTTTACCGCTGGGAACAAGCGGCGCGTGTCGCCGCCGAAAACGCCGCGCGCGCGAAAGATGAATTCCTGGTCATGATCTCCCACAAACTGCGCACGCCGCTCAACGCCGTGCTCGGATGGGCGTGGATATTGAGCCGGCACTCGTGCGGCGCGGAAACCATCGGGCGCGCGGCTGAAATTATCGAACGTAACGCGCGGGCGCAGGTGGGGCTGGTCGAAGAATTGCTGGAAGCGTCGCGCGTGATCACCGGCAAACTGCGCCTCGATGTCAGACCGTTGGAGATTGTCTCGCTGGTCGAAGCGACTTATCGCGCTCTGCGTCCGGTCGCCGAAACCAAAGGCGTCGAGATGAGCCTGAAGATTGACCCGCAGGCCGGAACCATAACGGGCGACCCTGAACGGTTGCGGCAGATCGTCTGGAATCTGCTTTCCAACGCGATCAAATATACGCCTGCGGGCGGGCGCGTCGAATTGGTTCTGGAACGCGTCTGCGGCGATTTGCGGCTGACGGTCAGCGACACCGGCAAAGGCATCAGCGCGGAAGCTCTGCCTTTTGTGTTCAACCGGTTTCGGCAGGACGCCACAGTGAGCGTTCAATCTTGTCGCGGTCTGGGCCTGGGTCTGGCGCTGGTGCGGCATCTGGTCGAATTGCACGGAGGAAGCGTCAGCGCGTCAAGCCCCGGCGAAGGTTGTGGCGCGACCTTCGCCATCAACTTGCCGGTGAAAGCCGCATACGCTGAGCGGGAGGAAGCAGTGGAAGAGTGGGAGAGCGGGAGAGAGTTGGAGATGTGGGAGGAATGGGAAAGAGAGGAAACAGACCTGCGCCGCTCGCGGTCTCCGCGTCTTCCTGTTTCCCCATCTCCGCGCCTTGCTGTCTCTCGCTCTTCAGCCTCTATTTCCAGGGGCGTGGCTGCCGGCGGCGGAAACTGATGAAGCAGGCAGGCAAATATTTTGCGTCGGCATCGCCGATCATATTTCATATTTCATATCAAATATTGCATATGAGATATGGTGTGAGCGGTTTTTCGGAGGGGATACAGGGATGATTATGATCAGGCTTAGGCAAAGGACGTTGAGGTATCACCTGCAACTGAAACAGAAACTCGACCTCTTCCACCACCTTGCGACGCTCGACGATTACCGTCGGCTGCTTGAGAGGTTTCTGGGTTTTTACGGGCCGGTTGAAGCCGGACTTGAACGGCATTTCAACCGGCGCGCAGGCGGTTTCGATTTCGAGCGGAGAAGAAAGGTTCCGATGCTCGTTAGCGACTTGCGCGCGCTCGGAGTCAAAGAACTCGGCGCCTTGCCGCGTTGCGCCGCGCTGCCGGCGCTCGATTCGCCGTCTCAGGCCCTCGGTTGTTTGTACGCGCTGGAGATCGCGACTTTGGGAGGGCAGATCATCGCGCGTCATTTAAACCGCGCTTTCGGCGTCAGGCCGGGCGCGGGCTGCTCTTTCTTCGACAGCTACGGCAATCAGGCTGTAGCGATGTGGCACGATTTCGGCCAGCAGATCAAAAGATACGCGGTGACAAATGAGATTGAAGAAGCCATGGCCAGAGCGGCGATTGACACCTTCGTCGGATTGGAGCAGTGGATGACCGGCAGGAGCGCCGCCGAGCGCCCTCCGAGCGTTTTAAAGCTGGTAGTCGGAGGGATGTCGGCCTAAAATTGGAGTAGCCGCTGAGCCGTGTAGTTGAGTTGAGTTTACCCAAACTCTCGTTAAATTCTCGTTCGCCTCGGTTGAAGATTCCTTGATTTGTTTTGAGCGCCTTAAGCGGTAGGGATATTGAGAGCGTGTCTGGAAATTGAGTTTTTCTCCAGCCTGACTACGAGGTGGGGCCGGCGGAAGAAACCCCACCCATGATTTTTCCGGACGGCCTCCGAGAGCCAAAGCCATGATTGCGAAACGACCATTGATCTTGATCGTGGATGATGTCCCCGAAGACGTCGCCGTTTACAAACGTCATCTGACGCGCGGTTCCGATCTCCGGTACAGGGTTCAGAACGCCGGCACGGGCGCGAAGGCGCTGGCCATGTTTCGGCGTAGCGCGCCGGATTGCGTGCTGCTCGGTTTCAGGCTCCCCGACATGGACGGGCTTGAAATTCTGCGGGCGCTCGCGGGCGCATCGGGGACATTGCCCTGCGCGGTGATCATGCTGACCGAAATCAGCGACGCGCGGATCGCTGTGGACGCGATTAAATCCGGCGCGCACGATTATCTGGAAAAGAGCTGGATCACGCCCGAACTGTTGCGAAGCGCCGTCGCCAACGCCATCGAGAAGGCCGCCTTGCAACGCGAGGCCGAGGAACAGTGGCGCGAGTTGACGATCAAAAATCTGGCGCTCGAACAACAGCTCGACGAGTTGCAGCGAGAAATAGCCGAGCGCAAGCGCGCCGAAGACGCGCTGAGATTCACCAACGAACGTTTCACTCTCGCCGAGGCCGTGTCGAACGGTTACATCTACGACTGGAATCCTGAATCCGATCAGGTCGAACGCAGTTCCAGATTCAACGAACTGTTCGGTTACAGCAACGGCGAAGTCGCCGGAACCGCCGACTGGTGGAAGCGGCAGATTCATCCGGACGACATTGAGCGCGTTTCCAGCACGCTCGAACAAAGATTGCGCGGACAGGAACCGGGCAAGGTGGATGGTTATTCGTTTGAATATCGCAGCCGCCACAAAGACGGGCGCTATCTGTGGGTGTGGGATCGCGGCAGGTTGATGCGCGACGACATGGGGCGTGTGACACGCGTCATCGGCAGCGCCGTTGACATCACCAGACGCAAGCTGATCGAAGAATCTTTGCGTGAAAGCGAAGAGAAGTTTTCAAAAGTATTCAAGGCCAGCCCGCACAGGATCTCGATCAGCACACTGGACGAAGGGCGCTACATTGATGTCAACGACGCCGTGCTGAAATTAACCGGATACGAGCGCGAAGAGATGATCGGCCACACCGCCGATGAGATACGAATACTGGCCGAGCCGGATGGCCGGGAGAAACTGATTCAGGCTCTTCGGAACCGTCCTTTTCGCGATCTGGAATTTCAACTGCGGTCGAAGAATGGCGAGATCAAGACGGTTTTGATGTCGGCTGAGATCATCACACTCAACGGGCAGCAGTGCATTCTCACGATGTCGAACGACATCACAGAGCGCAAACAGGTCGAAGAATCTTTGCGCGAGAGCGAAGAACGATTTCGCACGCTGGCCAACACGATCCCTTCGATCATCTGGATGGCAGCGGCCGACGGGACTATCACTTTTTACAATCAGCAATGGTTCGACTATTCGGGCGTTTCGCCGGGACAGGATGGTGACTGGCTGCAAATCGTGATTCATCCCAATGACCTTGAACTTTGCCTGGCGGAATGGACACGCGCCGGGGAACTCGGATGCGAATTCGAGACCGAGCTTCGCATCCGGCGGCGCGACGGCGAATATCGTTGGTTCCTGGCGCGCGCTACGCCAGTGCCCGACGCTGAAGGCGGCATCTCCAGATGGTTCGGAGTCGCCACCGACATTAACGACCGCAAGCAGGCCGAGGAGGCGCTGCGCGAGAGTCAGGAGCGGTTGAACCTGGCGATGGAAGCCGCCGGGATGTTCGTCTGGGAGACGGAAGTCGCCACAGGGCGCGTCAAGTCGGATTTCCCTGAGCGCATGATGGGGATGGAACCCGGATCGTTCGGTGGCACATTCGATTCCTTTCTCACTCTTGTGCACCCTGATGACCGCGAATCTTTCCTGAGAGTCAGACAACGCGCGCTGGATGGCGAGGGGCCTTACGATATGGAACTCCGCACATTGCGCGCCGACGGCAGCGTGCGGTGGGGACTGGTCAGGGCAATGGTCTACCGTGACGAACAGGGCGATCCGAAGCGGATTGTCGGCGCGGATGTGGACATCACCAATCGCAAGCGGATTGAAGATGAATTGCAACGCGCCAACCGGCGCTACCATCTCGCCCTCGATGTCCTCGACGGTTATGTTTACGAATACAACGTCCGCGAGAAAGTTTCAGAGCGAAGCGAGGGACTTGCAAAGCTCATCGGCTTCGAGCCGGAAGAGACGCCGCCCCAGGTGGAATGGTGGTTCGGTTTAACTCATCCTGATGACCGTGATCGGGTCATTTCAACAGTCGAAAGGATGCTGGCCGAAGATTACCCGGAAACTACTTATTCATTTGAATACCGCGTCCTTCACAGGGAGGGGCGCTACATTGACGTTCTGGATAGCGGGCTGATCGTGCGCGACGCTGAAGGCCGGCCCTCGCAGGTTGTCGGCGCCATCGTCAATATCACCGAGCGCAAGCGGGCGGACGAGGCGCTGCGCGAGAGCGAGGAACAAACGCGCCGTCAGAACGCGGAGCTTGAAAATATCTATCAGGCGGCGCCTATCGGCCTGTCGCTGATTGACCGCGATTTCCGGATCATGCGGATGAATGAGATGCGCGCGGAGATAGATGGCGTCACTGTCAGTCAGGCTCTGGGCCGAAGCGTGCGTGAGGTGACTCCCGATTTGGCGGATCGTCTCGAACCGATTCTCAAGCGGGTGATCAGGACGGGCCGGCCAGTTATGAACCTGGAAATACACGGCGTGATCGCCCGCGAGCCGGGAATCGAGCGTGACTGGCTGGTGAGCTATTATCCGGTCAAGGGCGCCGACGGCAGTGTGCAAAGCGTCGGTTCAGTGGTTCTGGACATCACCGACCGCAAACGCGCGGAAGAGGCCGTGCGCGAGCGCGAAGAGCGGTTGCGGTTGGCGGCGCAATCAGCGGGCTTTGGCCTTTACAACATGGATTTGCTGACCGGCGAGATTTACTGGTCGCCGGAACTGAAACAGATCTTCGGCCTGTCGAACGACGCCGTCATCCTGATGGACAAATGGGCTGAATGGATTCACCCCGATGACCGCGAAAAAACAATACGGGCGACCGAAGTTTCATTCGACCCGCGCGGCAACGGCGAGTTCGAGAGTGAACATCGAGCGCTGCGGCCCGATGGGAGCGTGCGCTGGGTGCTGATGAAGGGCAAGACTCTCTTCAGCGGCAAGGGCCGCAAGCGAAAAGCCGTGCGCGCCATGGGCGTCGCGTTCGACATCACCGAACGCAAAGAAGCGGAAGAGAGATTGCACGCGAGCGAAAAACGGTTTCGCACGATCTTCGATCTGTCGGGCATCGGCATTCTGCAGGTCGAACCGGCGACCGGGCGTTTCCTGCGCGCCAACCGGGAGTTTTGTAGCTGGCTCGGCTACTCCGAAGACGAATTGCTGAAGATGAGTTTCGGTGAGATCACCCATCCCGGCGACCGCAAGGACAAACTTGGGAAGGCCGCAAGATTCCTGCGAGGCGAGATGGATGAATACTCTACCGAGGTGCGGTGTGTACGGAAAGATGGCGGCATCGTGTGGGGGCTGGTGACATCCAGAATGTTGAGTGACGCCGATGGACACCCGCTCCGTACGGTGACTGCGGTTCAGGACATCACCGAGCGCAAACGGTTTGAAGAAGCTTTGATCGCGAGCGAGGAACGTTACCGGAACCTGATCGAGACGGCCAATGAGGGCATTTGGCTGGTTGACGCTGAGGCGAACATCCTTTACGTGAACGAGCGGATGGCAAATCTGTTGGGTTATAAAGCTGAAGAGATCAACGGGCGTAAAGTCCCTGAATTCTGTTTCGAGCAGGACAGGACGAAAGCTGTCGAACGAGCCAACGCCAATCTGAGAGGAGATTACCAGGAGTTCGATTTCCGATTCCGGCGCGGGGATGACAGCGAACTGCACGTGCGCGCCTCGACCAGCCCCGTTTACGACGCGCAGGGCGGCGTTGTCGGCGCGATGGGAATGTTCACCGACATCACTACTCACGTCTGCGCAGAAGAATCGCTCCGCAAAAGCGAGCGGAGGTTGAAACTTTCGCTGACCGCTGGCCGCGCTGGAATGTGGGAATGGCGGATCAGGGACGACAGGCTGATCTGGTCGGATGAATATTATGAAGTCTTCGGGATGAAGCCGGGCGACCTGGATTCCACGCTGGAAAATTTCCTGCTCTGCATTCACCCCGAAGACCGCGACCGCATGCTGGCTGAAATGAGCGAGGTGTTGCAGGAGAGGAAAGACGCCGAGCACGAGTTCAGGTTCATCCGGCCCGATGGCGTCGTGCGCTGGGCGCAGAGCAAGGCGCAACTGACGCTCGACGAATCAGGCGAGCCGGAACGTCTGGTCGGCATCCTGATTGACATCACCGAACACAAACAGGCTGAAATGGAACGCGAAGACCTGTTGCGTAAGGAGCAGGAGGCGCGCGCGCAAGCCGAAGCAGCCAACCGGGGCAAAGATGAATTCGTCGCCATGATTTCGCATGAGTTACGCAGTCCGCTCAATGCGATGCTTGGCTGGTCCAAGATTCTTAAGAAGGGCGATGTTGATGAGAAGACGCACTCGCACGCCGTCGAGGTGATCGAAAGAAGCGCGCGCGCCCAGCAAAATATCATCGAAGACCTGCTCGATATGGCGCGGATCGTCGGCGGCAAACTGCGCGTCGAGGCGCGCCCGGTCAATCTGGCGCGCGTCATCGAAGCCGCCGCCGATGTCGTGCGTCCGGCGGCGACGGCCAGAGAAATTGACCTGCGCCTTTCAATCAATAGCGCGGACGAAGTGACAGGCGACGCGGATCGTTTGCAACAGGTGATTTGGAACCTGCTTTCCAACGCGGTCAAATTCACGCCGCACGGCGGAAGCGTCGAATTAATTCTGGAGCGAGTCGGCGCATCAGCCCAGATCACCGTGAATGACACCGGGCGCGGAATTAAGGCAGAGGATTTGCCTTTCATTTTTGACCGCTTTCGTCAGGCCGACAGTTCCGGCAGCCGGCGCTTCGCTGGCCTGGGCCTGGGCCTGGCGCTGGTCAAACATCTGGTTGAATTGCACGGCGGTCAGGTTAGCGCTGACAGCGTCGGTGAAGGGAAGGGCGCGTCATTCATCGTCAAGCTTCCCGTGCGCGCCGTTCGCGGCGAGGCGGCCCTGGGGAAAGTTGGAGAGCGGGACAGCGGAAGAGCGGAAGAGTGGGAGAATGGGAGAGCGGGAGAGTGGGAGAGTGGGAGAGCGGGAGAGTGGGAGAGTGGGAGAGCGGGAGAGCGGGGAGGCGAGAGGCGAAGAAACCGGGAGGCCAGAGGAGACCTCTCTCCCTCTTCCTCTCTCCCTTTCTCCCCCTCTTCCCCTCTTCCCCTTCAGGGAGTGTGGGCGTTGATTGTGGATGACGAAGCCGATGCGCGCGATTTGGTTGAGAAGTTGCTCAGCCAGTACGGCGCGCGCGTGACCACCGCGTCTTGCGCCGCCGAAGCGTTTGATAAATTGCGTAAAGGCGAAGCGGGAAAACGCCCCGATGTGTTAGTCTCTGATATAAGCATGCCCGACGAAGATGGTTATATGTTGATTGAGCGCGTTCGCAGACTGCCGCTCGATGAGGGCGGTAAGATTCCGGCGATTGCGCTGACGGCGTTTGAACGTCCGAACGACAGGATCAAGGCGCTTGCGTCGGGCTTTTCGATGCATGTGCCTAAGCCTGTCGAGCCGGAAGAACTGGCGATGGTCATCGCCAACCTGACGGGACATCCCGGCAAAAGGATGAATGTTCGATAAATGGAGAGAGAGATGAGCAAAGCAAAAGTTCTGGTCATTGATGACGATCCGGAGATGCTGGATTTAGCCAGATTCCATCTGGAAAGCAACGGCTACGACGTAACTACCGCAGACACGGGGACGCAGGGCTTGAAGCTGGTGGCGGAGCATCACCACGAAGTCGCGCTGACCGACCTGAAGCTTCCCGATATTTATGGGATCGAACTGGTCGCAAAGCTGAAAGAAGCCTCGCCCGGCACTGAAGTCATCATGGTCACCGGCTACGGTTCGGTGAGCGAGGCGATTGAGGCGACGAAGGCCGGCGCTTTCTACTTCATCGAAAAGCCCGTCGAGTTCGAGGAACTGATGGCGCTGATCGAAAGAGCGATCGAGCGCGGGCGCCAGGCCGAGGAAATCAAGCAACTGCGTGACCGGCTGAGTGAACGCACGTCGTATTACAACATCATCGGCAGCAGCCGGCCCATGCAGAACATCTACGAGATTATCGAGAACATCGCCGAATCTGACGCCAACGTCATGATCCTCGGCGAATCGGGCACCGGCAAAGAGCTGATCGCCAACGCCATCCACTTCAAGAGCGCGCGCTCGAAAAAACCATTCGTCAAGATCAACTGCTCGGCGCTGCCGAAAGAACTGATCGAATCGGAACTGTTCGGCCACACCAAAGGCGCGTTCACGGGCGCGACGATGGAGAAGATGGGATTGATCGGACAGGCTGCGGGCGGCAGCCTGCTGCTGGACGAAATCGGCGAGATGCCGGTTGAGTTGCAGCCGAAACTGCTTCGCGTTTTGCAGGAGCGCGTCTATTACCGAGTGGGGAGCGAGAAGGCGCTCGAAGCCGATTTCCGCCTGATCTCGTCCACCAACCGCAACCCACTCGAAGCGATCCGCGACGGGTCGCTGCGCGAAGACCTCTATTACCGAATCAACACGATTGAGATTCAGGTGCCGCCGCTGCGTGACCGCGCTGAAGACGTGCAGCATCTGGCCGAACACTTTTTGCGAATCTACGCCCAAAAATACAATCGAACAGTGGACGCCATCTCTCAGCAGGCTTACGAGCGGATGTTCGCCTACACGTGGCCCGGCAACGTGCGCGAATTGCAGAACGTGATGGAACGCGCGGTGCTGCTGGCGAAAGGCGGAGTCATCGAAGAGAGCGCCATTCCGATGCCGAAGCCCGTAGCCAAAGCGGCGGTAGCGGCGACTGCGCCTTCCGCAGCGCCAATCAACCGAACCGCCGCTCCATCCGGCGTTTCAGCGCCGCCGCCCGTCAACGTCAGCGATCTGACGCTGGAGCAATTGGCGAGGCTGATTGTAAATAAAATGCCCAGTCCGAAGAGCGGCGGCTCACGCGTGGACGTCTTCACGCAACTTGAAGGCGCAATCGTTCGGGCTGCGCTCGAACGCACCAGAGGTAATAAACAGGCGGCGGCCAACCTGCTTGGGCTTTACCGACCGCGCCTTTACAGCATGCTCAGGAAACACAACCTGCACGACACGATCAGGGAATCCGAGCAGAATGCGCCAGACAGTCCGGATAGTGTGGATAGCGATGTCTCGGAAAATATGGAGCGCGACATAGCCGAATCAGAAGCGGTGAATCAGGAAATGGATCAGGAGATGGCGGAACGCAGTTTCGCCGCTACTGAGAATGCTGCGCGCGAGTCATCCGGAGAAGGCGCTGTTCCGCCGAATGTGAGCGGCCCTGATACGAGCGGACTCCATTTTACGAAGAGCGCGCCGTTCCGCTATTAAACTCTGAGAACCTTTCTGAGTGACTGCTCAGGCCTTCCTCGTCCTGGAGGAGACGGAGAGGGCTTGAGCAGTCACCGAACAATTATCTTTACCCAGCGGAAAACGAATCAGCCATTTCACTTCCCAAAGCCTCCGCTGCGCGATGGCATTTGGCTTGCTCTCCCACCAGGTGATTCCCATTGAGGAGTTTTAGAAGAGGCTGACGGTAAGTGCGCAACGCGCCGATCCCTGCCTTGTATCCAGTGAGGAGAGTGCTATGAAAGAAGGCCTGAAATCAGATTCATCGTCGCAGCCAATGCCCGCTCCGCAACTGCCAAACATCCCGATCAGCCCCGACGACCCTTTTCAGCAAGACCCTGACCTGTTACCTCCTGTGACAATGCCTTCCGCCCCCGATCCCGCGCCGGGCAGACAATCGCCTGGGGGTTGGCCTGGACCGCCTCCCGGACGTTATGACCCGGATGATCCCGAAGAGCCTGAAGCAGGCAGGCAAGCAAATGTTTCGTTGTGAAACCGCCGATCATATTTCATAGCTCATATGAAATATGAAATATGAAATATGGTTTGAACGCTAAAGGTAGTGGGAGCGCGCGAACGCAAAATGTACGTCCGGTGGGTGGCGCTGCTGGCGCCTACCGCGCTGGCGCTCTATGTTTGCTGGCTGATGCTGCAGCCTTTCATCAACGTGCTGGCGTGGGCTGCGGTGCTGGTGATCCTCTTCCACCCGCTTCATAAACGCATCATCGCCTGGACGGGGCAGCCCGGATGGAGCGCTCTGCTTTCAACCGCGATCGTGATCGTCGTGATTCTGATTCCGGTAATTTTGCTGACGCTGGCGGTAGTGGAAGAGGTAGGTAATGTGGTGAATGGCGCGCAAGGTTTCATCAGTTCCTTATTCGATCCGAATTCTCCGGTGATGGGGAGAATCATCGGCTGGCTGAGCCGCTACATTGATGTCAGCCATCTCGACACGCAGCAGTACCTGCTGGAGCGGGTGAATAACTTCGCCGAGGCGATTGGAAGGCGGACGCTCGGAATCGTTGGCGGCGTTCTGGGCGGTTTCATCCAGGTATTCTTCATCGTCTTCACGATGTACTACCTGTTTCGCGACGGCGACTGGATTTACGATGCGGCGCTTGATGTCATTCCTCTGGAGCGCGAGCAGACGCGGCAAATTTTCAACCGCGCGCGCGAAGTCATTTACGCCAGCGTTTACGGCGTGTTGGTAATTGCGGGGATTCAGGGTACGCTCGGCGGACTGACTTTCGCGATCCTCGGAGTGCCGAGCGCAGTGGTGTTGGGTGTGGCGATGTTTTTTCTGTCAATGATCCCTTTCGCGGGATCGTTTGTGGTGTGGGTTCCGGCGGCGATCTTTCTGGCGGTGAGCGGGCATTGGGGCAAGGCGTTGATCCTGACTGCGGTCGGATCCCTGGTGATCGGAACGATTGACAACCTCCTGCGGCCGAAACTGGTCGGCGGAAGAACCAGGCTGCACGAACTGTTGATCTTCTTTTCCGTGATCGGCGGGTTACAGATTTGGGGGGTGCTGGGCATGGTGCTTGGCCCGGTCGTCATCGCGGTCACGCTGGCGTTGCTGGATATTTTCAGGCACATGGAACATTCCTTCAAGCTTATGCCGCCCGCTCCGCCAATCACCGGGCAACGATTAACGGCCAGTGGCAGGTGAATAAATCCCGCTTGCCGCGACCGTATCGCGACCGGACTTGTTGTACATCGAGCGTACACGATCATCAGGCTTGCAATCTGCAATCTGCCCTGACTTCATGCATCTAACCCCAGGAATAAATATTGCTGAGAATGACGTGAGAACGGCGTATTCGCGCCGGCTACGGCATTTGCTGCAAAACAGTCAACTCAACGACAAGGAAGGGGAACCCTATGCGAAAACTTTTCATCATGCTCGGTTGCATGCTGATCACGGCGTCGGCGGCGCAGGCTCAGAGCGAACGCAGGCATGAGTTCTACGGCGGCTATTCGCAACTGCAGGCCGAAGGCATACCTGACCGCGACAGTCCGGGTAATGTTTTCAACGACAATTTCTTCGAGAGGCGGAAAGGGCTGAACGGGTTTGAAGTTTCAGGCGGCGGCTATTTCAATTCGGTGGTCGGACTCAAAGGTGATTTTTCTTTTCACACCGACAAGTCTTCGACGAATTTCGCCGGCGGAAACAACTCGATCAAGACAGATGTCTATTATTTCCTCGGCGGCCCGGTGCTCAGGTTCGGCAACGGCTCTCGTGTCGAGCCGTTCGTTCACGCGCTGGCTGGCGGGGCGAATACGCGCTTCGAGGTGGCGTCGGTTCGCACGGTGACTGGCGGAACTACGCGCAGCAGCTTTGAAACAAATTCGACCGATTTCGCAGCGGCTCTCGGTGGTGGACTGGATGTCCGGCTGAATGACGGGGTAAGCGTTCGCCTCTTCCAGATTGATTGGGCGCCGGTTTTCCTGCGCGACCGAACAATCAACGTGCTCGGCTCAGCCGGAGCGATTGTCCCCATTACGCTCGACGGGCAACGACAGGATAACGTGCGGTTCTCAACCGGAGTTATTTTCTAAAAGTCAGCAAAGCAAATTGATCAACCGGAGCGCGGACAGGATGTCCGCGCTCCGGCCAACGCGTCTGGCATTTACTTGTTTACGCGCTCATCGGTTATGCGTTGCCGCGCCGCGTCAGCGGTTGGAAGAGCCGCCGGGCGTACCCTGGCCTGAGCCTTGAGCTGGTCGCTGGGCCGCTGCCGCTCCCGCCTGGCCTGAGGCCAGTTGGCCGATCAGGTAGCTCAGGTGCAGCGTCAACTCCTTGACGCATTCCGTGTCCTGTTTGCGGATTTTTTCGAGAGAATCTTTGACTCTCTGGTTGCTCCGAGCGTCTTGCATGTACTTGTTTATGGCTTCCAGCCCCTTGGACTTTCGGGTAATGATCATCATCAGATCATAAACGAGATTGTCCACCGGAAAATTCTGACTCGAACTTTGATTGCTTTGATTCATGACTCTGCCAACTCCTTCCCATGATTTGCGCCAACGCGGATTGGCGAAGATTGTGGAGTGAGACCATCAGGGCTCCAAATTGATGGAGGCGATGACGGGGCCATCGCCTGATCTCAGTGAATAGTCGCGCTGCGCGTTGATCCACCGCTGCGCGACGCGCTTCGTATCGGTTGCGCGGCGTCATGCGGCGCGTGTCCTGTTTCGATCATCGTTTTCATGCGCAACAGGTCCTGATCCATCTCGCGCTTCGGGTTCGCGCCGAAGATCGTCGCAATCACGTGGCCGATGGCGCCGGCGGGCGGGTTGTACGACATCCTGACGGTGATGCGCGTGCCGCCGCCGTTGCCCGGATCGAATCTGACTATGCCGGCGTTTGCGACGGGCGAACCAGCTTCGCTCTTCCACGCGATCACTTCGTTGGGGATGAACTCGGTCACCACAGCATTCCATTTCGCGGAGAATCCCGCGGGGCCTGCCACTGTCCATTGCGAACGCCCGTCGCCCATGTCGCGCACTTCGCGCACGTTCGTCATGAAGTGAGGGAAGTTTTCGGGGTTCTTCCAGAATTCAAAGACGCGTTCGATGGGCGCGTCAATGTTGATCGTCTTGTGAAAATTTATTCCGCGCCTGCCTCCGCCTGTTCCGATCAGTCTTCTTGTATCAATGTTCGTAACGCCGCGCATCATCAGCCCGAATCCGAGCGTTCCCAGAGCGGCGCCGAGCGCGTCCCGGCGTCGCAGGCAGACGCCTATCAGCGCGCCTCCGGCCGTCGCTGTCAGAAACCTCGCCGCAGGTGACCAGTTGCTTTGCATCAGCTCGAAGCGAGCGCCGCGCCGCACATGTCCGCCTTGCAGATTGGGCATGTCGCCGGCTCTGTTGTGAGCGCGCAAAAGATTGCTCACGCCGTGTACGCCCGGCGCCGCGCGCACGCACGAGAGCAGGTCGTCAAGTTCGTGCGCCAGCACATCGCCAGCGAGCGTCACGTAACCGTCCCGCGTTGTGACTTCAATCGCATGCGGATGCGAGACGGCGCGGCCCATCCTGGAACGCACACGCGCGGCGAGCGTCTGATCATCGGCGTCGCCGCTTCTAAAGATCGAACCGGCTTGCGCGGCCAGCCCGCGCGCGCGATTGCTCAGGTCGCGCGATGTCGCGCCCATCGCCGAGCCGGCCTTGTTCATCGCGTGAATGAAGCCGTCCCTGATCGTTGCGCGACGGCTCGCGCCGCGATTGGGGTCGAACAAATACATCAACGCCGCGCCTGATCCCAGAGCGGCGCCGACCGCCATCACACGGTTCATCGCGCCGCCTGGTTGCGCTCTTCTGCGCATCCTCGATCTTATTGCTGATTCCACCCTCAAGCCTATCTGGGAGCCGACCTGACTCAGCCCCATCATCACCGCCTTTTTACGCAGGCTGCGAAATGGGCCGATGCGTCCCAGATTCCCGAACAGCAGACTTGTCACCGCCCAGCTACCCAATCGTCTCTTCAATGATTTTCTGGTTTTCCAATCGAACAATCCTGTTCTTTCAATCCACGTTCTTTCTTTTCGGTTGAACATCGCTCCTCCTTGAAAATGCCTGGTACGCCGTCAACTTGCCGGAGATACGCGCCATTTCTTGTTATTCATCTTCAAACTTACGCCGTACAGTTCAACTGCACGATCCGCCAACGCTCTGACCTGATCGAATCCATTCGCGCAGGCAAGCGCTGAACCTGAGTGGTTACGCGCCGCCGCGATTGCGCACTCATCACAGCGGGCGAACCACAGCGCAGTTTCACGCTTGATCACGCTCGAAACGCGGCAAATAACGGCCATCTGCTCTCCATAGGCTTTACTGGCAAGCGTTATTTACCAATTCGATTTCTTCAAGGTTGATTTATTCCCACGAAGATCAGGCAAATCAAAAGCCATCCGCGAAGCTTCAGCAGCGCAATTTTTTCGCAGTGGTTCGCCCTTCATAAGCGATAACCGAAGCGTATTCGACTCAGTACACCCTGCTGTTCGCCGATACAGCCTGTTGCATTCCTTTCATTCATCATCGCCGCGCAATAAACACGAGTATGTTGCGCTTGTTACTTGCCTAATGGCTGATCGCGTACGAAAACGCAGTTAGTTCTTGTTCAGCGCCTCATCTTCATGCGCCAGTGAAGCTTTTTGCGTTGAAGTCGTTTTTCGGTTTGGTGGCGCCATGATTGCTTTAACCAGGAACGACCGATCACTTGCGATTCTGGTCAGGCTCAGGTACGGAGCGAATGCAGCAATGCATTCGGAGGAACTGTGGGGGAGTAAGTTCCTTTCCGTCGTGAGTGGAGAAGGCTGCCTGAGCAGTGGCCGTCATGGGGAGGGCGGACAGTGAGCAGGCAGCCGTTTTCTGTGTTGAGAACACGTTATGTCTGAGAGTAATTGAGGACGAAGTTTTATTTCTTATGAAGACCGAAGTTGCAGCCGAAGTGAAAGCGATGCCGATCAACAGCGGCCTTGAAGAGAAAGACAGGAGAGAAATCGCCGAGAGTCTGTCGCGAATGATGGCGGACACTTACACCCTTTACCTGAAAACGCACAACTTCCATTGGAACGTCACCGGGCCGATGTTCCGAACCCTCCATCTAATGTTTGAAGAGCAGTACAAAGAACTCGGCGAGGCCGTTGATAAAATAGCCGAGCGCATCCGCGCGCTGGGTTTCCCGGCTCCGGGGACATACCAGGAATTCACTCGTTTAACTTCGATTCGCCTTGACGAGGGCGTGCCCGATGCGGAAAAGATGATTCGCTCTCTGGTTGAAGGGCACGAAACCGTCACGCGCACAGCGCGCGAGACGTTCAAAGTCGCCGACCGCGCAAAAGACGAAGCTACGGTTGATCTGTTGACCGACCGGTTCCAGGTTCACGAGAAGACTGCCTGGATGTTACGCAGCCTGCTGGCAAAAAGCGCCATGGCGATGCCGTAGCAACACTGATCAAAATGGCCGATCATCCCGAACGACAATCGCTACACACAAACGTAGAAATTCCGAAGCGCATTTGCAGCGCCGCATTTCATTTGCCGTTTCCCGCGTCTCACTTGTCATTTGACGAACGACGCCTGACAAATGAAATCCGTCTCGGAGTTTTGCCAAACCACCTGCACAACGATTCATCGGCGCCTGTCGAAGAGGTGAGCCATCTCAGTTTTCACAGCAACGGGTACAAGCCAATCCCCCGATAGCCGTTTCCGGCAAATTGACTTCATCAATTTAGGAATACATCAGGAGTTCGAACCAATGCGCTCACAGCCGCGATTAACCCCACTATCGCCCCGACTGTCGCCGAGGCTCGCCATCCGGTTTAAAGAGACTCGCCGTCGGCAGACCTCTTGTCCAACTCCCAGCGATGGCGATCGCGTTTGGAAAGCACTTCGTCATGAGTGCGCAGTTCCTGATTGTCCTGAAACTCCATTCCTACCGCTCGCCCGATCTCATCCACGTTGTCTTGATCGGGCGTCGCAACATGACCGCCCGGAGTCTCAGATCCGGAATCCTCAGCCTCTTGCCACTCCGCATCCACATCGCCAGCGGTCAACTCAGGGCTGACCGAATGGTATTCGTCGAACTCGCGCTCCATCATCCTGCGCCCTGTTTCGATCTCGCTCTCGCTGATCGCCGCTTGCGGATCGGGCGCGCTCGGATCAATGCGGCGCGCATCTCGTTTTCTGCTCATATCTTCCTCCAGCTTTGATTGGTTTAGACCGCGCCAGTCCTGCCAGCAAATCATAACGGGCAATAGATATGCCATCTTTATCAGCGGCTTATTGATCCGAACATAAACAACCGCGCAGCCTGCTTAGCGAGGTATTGTCGTGGTACGTCGCTGTTCCGTTTGCAATCGCGGCGCGATTCGCGCAATGGCGGTTCCGGGGGCTCGCGGCGTATTGGCGCCGCTATTGCTCAGCCAATTGAGCCTGAAATGGCAAAGGCTGTTATAGAAAGCGCGTCAGTAACCCGGCTGTGAGAGGGCTGAAAATCAATCGGCGCCTTCTCACAGCCGGGTTGCCGATACGGAACAATCGGAGAGTTTTCCAATGAGAATCGGTGAAATCCGCACGCTGGCGGGACCGAATGTTTACAGCTATCGTCCTGTTCTTTCAATGAAGCTTAGCCTGGAAGAATTGGTTGAGAGAGAGAGCCGTGAATTTCCAGGTTTCAACGAACTGCTGCTGGAGTCGCTGCCCGGTCTTGCAAAACATCGGTGCTCGAAGGAGCGCAAGGGAGGTTTTGTGGAGCGGCTGCGCGAAGGCACTTACTTCGGCCACATCGTCGAGCACATCGCGCTCGAACTGACAGAGCTGGCTGGCGTCCCCGTCGCGCACGGAAAAACCAGAAAGGCGGAAGAGCCAGGCTCTTATAACATCATCGTCGAATACAAGGCGGAGAAGGGAACGAAGCGCCTATTGCGGATGGCGGTGGAGATTGTCGAATCGCTGCTGAAGGGCGAGCCGTTTCCGCTGGAAGACAGGCTCAGTGAAGCCAGAAAGTTCATCGCGCGAACCGAATTCGGCCCAACCACAAAAGCGATTACCGAAGCCGCCGCGCGCCGCGGCGTTCCCTGGCGGCGCATCGGTGAAGACAGTCTTGTGCAACTCGGTTATGGAAAACATCGCCGCTTCATACAGGCTGCGATGACCGAACAGACCAGCGCCGTCGCCGTTGACATCGCGTCCGACAAGGAATTGACAAAGACACTGTTGAGAGACGCCGGGATCGAAGTTCCGTATGGGATGCTTGCGGAGTCGGAGGCTGAAGCCGTCGAAGCTCTGGAAATTATCGGGGCGCCGGTCGTCGTCAAACCTTTCAACATGAGCCAGGGCAAAGGCGTCTCTCTCAATCTCACCACGCCCGCGCAGGTCGAGCAGGCCTGCCGCATCGCAAAACAATACGCGGCGAAAGTCGTCGTCGAGCAGCAGTTCATAGGCCGCGATTACCGTGTGCTCGTAATCAACGGAAGAATCGCAGCGGCCAGCGAACGCGTTCCGGCCCACGTCACCGGCGACGGCCAGAGCACGATTGCGGAGTTGGTGGAAAGCGCCAATCGCCATCCCGCGCGCGGCGAAGACCACGAAAAGCCGCTCACCAAAATCGCGATTGATCAGGCGATGATGGAATTCATGAAGAGGCGCGGCCTGGCCGTCAATCAGGCGCCGCGACCGGGCGAAGTCGTCTACCTGCGCGAATGCGCCAATCTCTCGACAGGCGGGACGGCCAGAGACGTGACTGATTTTGTTCATCCGCAAATCGCCGCGATCTGTGAACGCGCCGCGCGGATCATCGGCCTGGACATCTGCGGCATTGATCTGATCCTCGACGATATAGCCGCGCCTCTGAGATCGGATAACGGCGTCATCGAAATCAACGCCGCGCCCGGTTTGCGCATGCACCTTGCGCCGAGCGAAGGCCGAAGCCGCGATGTCGGCGAGGCGATTGTTGACATGCTTTACCCGGACGGCGCGACGGGCCGAATACCGATCATTTCAATTACCGGCACGAACGGGAAGACGACCATCACCCGGATGATCGCTCACGTGTTTTCCGAAAAAGGTTTGACCGTCGGCGCGACTACGACTGACGGGATTTACATTGGCGGAAGGGCAATCGCCAAAGGCGACACCACAGGCCCGCTATCAGCCCGCGCGGTGTTGTCCGATCCGTCGGTGGAAATCGCCGTGCTCGAAACCGCGCGTGGAGGAATCGTCCGCGGCGGGCTTGGTTACGACTGGTCGGATGTTTCGATCATCAGCAACGTCAGTCTCGATCACGTCGGCCAGGACGGGATCGAGACTCTCGACGATTTGCTTTATATCAAATCGCTCGTCGCCGAGCGTGTGCGCGAAGGCGGGACGCTGATTCTCAACGCGGATGACGAACTTCTGGCGCAACTGATGGAGAACGAGAGAGTAGGCAGAGTGAAGAAGAATGTCGTCTATTTCTCGATGCGTCCGCCGCACGTTTTGATCAGAAGGCATCTGGCTGCGGGCGGGACGGCTTTTTTGCACAAGGACGGCTGGATCGTCGAAGCCACAGGCGGCAGTGAGTCGCGTCTGATCCGAGCATCCGACATTCCAGTGACGTTGGGCGGAGCCGCATCATTCAACATCACCAACGCGCTGGCCGCCGCCGCCGCCTGCCGCGCTCACGGAGCGAGCCGCGAAGAAGTGGCGATGGCGCTGAATGGTTTTCGCGGCGATCTGCACAACGCGGGCCGCGCGGTTCTGTTTGAACTTCGCGGAGGTTATGTGCTGGTGGATTACGGCCACAACCCGGACGCGTTCGCCGCTGTTTGCCGGATGGCGGCGAAGTGGCGTGGGCGCAGGGTCACAGGCGTCATCGGCGTGCCCGGCGACAGAAACGATTGGGTGGTGGAACAAGCCGGACGCGAAGCCGCGCGAGGTTTTGAACGAATCATCATCAAGGAAGACCGGGATCTTCGCGGACGCCGCAGCGGAGAGATAGCCGGGTTGTTGCGCCGCGCCGTGATGATCGAGGCTCCCGAACACCATTGCCGCATTGTGCTCGACGAAATCGCCGCGCTCAGGACGGCGATCAACGAGATGATGCCGGGCGATGTAGTCGTGATCTTTTACGAAAAACTCGACCCGGCGCTTACGCTGCTCAAACAACTCGGCGCCAGACCCGCGCAATCCGTCCCGCACATGTTTTTTACAGCGGAGAGTCTTTATCGGACTGCCGCCGGATGAGAGGGCAGGAGAGATTACCGAACAGACGGAAATAACGGAACAAACGGAACGCCTTTGGACAGGATGAACGAAATTGCCCCTGAATGGAGATTCTGTCCCAATCATTTTCCGTCTTTTCCGTTACTTCCGTCTGTTCTGTAATCTCTCTGCCTTTTTCATAAAGACGAATGCTGACATTGATCGAAAACGGTTTCGTCTATTCGCCCGAACCGCGCGGCGTTCAATCTGTGCTGTTCATTGGCGACCGAATTGCAAAGATCGGCGGCGTTGACAGACGCAGAATTGAATCTTCGGGCCTCGACCTCTACGTCGTTGACGCGAGCGATTGCCTGGTCACGCCTGGATTCATTGATCCGCATGAGCATTTGCTTGGCGGCAGCGGCGAAGAAGGATTCGCAACACAGACGCCGGAAATTTTTCTAAATGAAATTGTCACAGCCGGCATCACCACCGTCGTCGGTTGCCTGGGCGTTGATACGACGACGAAGACGATGTCCGGATTGCTGGCCAGAGCAAAGGCGCTGCGAGAAGAAGGCCTGACGGCGTTCATCTGGTCGGGCGGTTACAACGCCCCGCCGGCTACGATCACAGGTTCGCTGCGCGACGATTTGCTTTTCATTGACGAGGTGATCGGCGCAGGCGAGATTGCCATCTCCGACAACCGCGCGACCGAACCGGCGGTTGACGAACTGGCCAGGCTGGTGAGCGATGTGTACGTAGGCGGAATGCTCAGCCGCAAAGCGGGCGTGACGCATTTTCACGTAGGCGATCATCCGCACGGGCTGGCTCCGTTGCGCGCGCTCGTCGAAAATTACGCGGTCGAGCCGGAATGGCTCTATCCGACGCACGTCGAGCGCAAAAGGGAATTGATGCGGGAGGCTGCGGCGTTCACGCGGCTCGGCGCCTTCGTTGACATTGACACGATGGCTGAAGATTTGCCCGAACAGTTGCGATACTTTCTGGATGACAACGGAGACCTGACGCGGCTGACGGTTTCATCCGACGCTGCGATCTCCAGCCCGCGCACGTTGTATGAACAGCTTCGCTCGTGCGTCATCGAATACGGCTTCCCGCTCGAACAGGTGTTGCCGCTTGTGACATCGAACACTGCGCGCGTTCTGAAACTCGGCAGAAAGGGAAGACTGGAAGAGGGTTGCGACGCCGACGTTCTGATCCTGCGCCGCCAGACGCTTGAGATTGCGAGCGTCTTCGCGCGGGGAAAACAGTTTGTTCGTAGCGGAGAGCTTGTCGTCGCGGAAAAATTTCTGACGCGCAGCAGCAGGAGGATTTCGCTTTATGGCAGGAAACCATAACGGCCAACGAAAAGCCGCTTCGCAAATCAACAAGGCGAATGGGCAGACAGGCTCATCGCAAAAGCCGGATCAGAAAGCGGCGAAAAAGAACGGACACGTGAGAAGCGAAAAGGCAGATAAAAAAGACGCCGCGCTCGCGCGTCATGAGCCTGCGGGCACGCTGTTCGCCATCGGCGGCGCCGAAGACAGGCAGGACACAAAGATCATTCTGCGCAATCTGGCCGAACGGATTGGTTCAGGCAAGCTAGTGATTTCGACTGTGGCTTCCGATTACGGCGACGAGTTGTGGGACGCTTACCGCAAGCTCTTCTCCTCGATGGGCGTGAAGAACATCAAGCATCTGGACGTGGATCATCGGAAAGAATCATTGAAAGACCACAGTCTGGACGTCCTCGCTGATGCGACGGCGGTTTTTTTTACCGGTGGCGATCAACTCAAGATCACAACCCGGCTGGGCGGCGCCGCGTTGGCTGAACGTATTGAGGAGATTTACATGCGAGGCGGGATCGTCGCCGGCACCTCAGCGGGCGCTACGGCCTTGGGCGAGATGATGCTCGTTGGTATTCCGGGCGGAGGCATCAACAAGGTCGGCGACGTGTTGCATATGACGACTGGATTGGGGCTGGCGAAAAACATGATCATTGACCAGCATTTTTCCGAACGCGGGCGGATCAGGCGATTGCTGGGCGCGGTGGCGCAAAACCCGCGCATGCTCGGCATCGGCATTGATGAAGACACGGCGATCTCGTTAGAGAGTGATGGGAAGTTTTATGCGCTCGGCTCCGGCGCGGTCTACGTCGTTGACGGCCACGACCTCAGCTACACGAACATTTCGGAGGCGTCATTCAGCCGCGCCTTGTCGGTATTCGGCGTCAAGCTGCACGTTCTCAGCCACGGCGATTGCTTTGTCGTGAATTCCCGTCAACCGGTTCATACTGGCGCTGCTGACGAGGATGTTGAAAAAGAACTGCGAATCATCGGGGAAGAAATCGTCTAAACCTCATTTTAGCGGCAGTCAGCGAGATAAGCCGGGTGGGGAATCTTCTTCATGGCTGGAAACGCAGGGCGATAGATCGGTGCGCATGGTTCCGCCTCCGCCCCGTTGAATAACGAAGACGCCTGATTATCGGGTAGTGAGATAAGGCCGAGAGCGCCGGCAAATGAGCGTCCACGAAAATTTCTTCCGCGGGCGCCCATCTGCTGACGCTCCCGGCTTTGTCATGTTCGGTCTGACTTCAGGCCGTCGCCTTCGAATATCTTTCGGCGCCTTCAGACTGATCGGCGGAATCGGAGGGCGCGGCGGCTTCCTGCGTTTCGCCTAACACCTGCTGTTCGCGGCGGTGTTTCCCCTCAAGCTCCTGCCGCAGCTTGCGTTGGACGCCGGGATGCGGCGTCACGACTTCGCCATTCGCCTGTGCCAGAGCCTCAGTTAATTCGCTTTCGTGAACCGCCCGGGTGGATTTTCTTTTCCGTCCCGGGTGGCTGCCTTTAACGAAGCTGATCCGTTGATTGCAAATTCTGCATTCCATCTTTTTTTACCGCAGGGGAGGAGACAAAACACGTGCAGGGGAAACTTATCCGACGCTGATCTGTTCGAGGATCGAAGCTCTCGCAGCGGGCTTCGGCTCCGGCGCCTCTTCGACCAGCGCAAGGCTCAGCACATCCATTTTCAGCCCGTCAGAGAGCTTCTGCAGCAGAACTTCCTGGCCGTTGCTGAAGCGGATGGCGTCGCGATACCTGAACGGTTCAGCGGTCAACTGGACGAACGTCACCTGCTCGCGCGGTCCTACGCCGAACTGCTTTTGCGTTTGAACCGGGATTCCGTCCACTTGCAAACGCGCGCCCGGCGGAATGCACACCGCAGGAAGCGCTCTCTTCATATCGTCGTTGATCCATCTCCGCTGACTTTCAAGCCAGCATTTGAATTTTGCCCAGACACCAGCTCCTTCCGGGGCCGGCGCCGGCTTCTCCAGGTTCTTCAGATCAGTCACTGAAGCCAGCCCTTTCGAGCCGGTGTGAAACTTGTGAATGAACAACTGCTCGCCTTCGGTGGCGAGCCGGTTCTTGATGCCATGCAAAGAGTAGTCGCACATATGTTTTACCTCCCAGGGAAATTGATAGACACAATTGAACAGAAAGAGTTGGTCGTATGACCTGCCTGTCCTTCTCCTCTACTTGAAATCTCTGCGCAGCGTTCTGGTAACGGCCCGACGATCACTGTGAGCGCCGGATTCCAGCTTCCGAATAAACGCTGGCCTGAAACCGCGCTACAGTTTCAATGCACTCGAAACGTACAGCAGTTCTTATTTAATGCAACCGGGTCGGGACTCCGCATTCCGCGTTTGACCGCTAAACGCCTCAGCAATGAGCATAGAGCTTATTACCTTCTGCGGGGACACACTGTGTTGTAGCAAATTCCAGACCTCGCATTGCCTATGTTCATGAAGTAAATCGAAGGCCAATCAAGGAAGAAGCAAGAGGATTACGGAGCGCACAGATAAAACTGAATAAACTGAGCCGGGCCAGGAAACTTTCCGTCTCTTCCATTTTTTCTGTGTATGCCGTAATCCCATTCGCCACTGCCTGAGCAGATACAAATGACTATGGTTTGAGCACGACCTTGATGCAGTTATCGCGCTTGCGGTTGAAGATTTCGTACGCATACGGCGCATCTCCCAGGTGGAGCCGGTGCGTTATGACGAAAGAGGGATCAATCTCGCCTCGACGAATTCGTTCCAGTTTCAATGACTTCGCCCATGAACTCGTGGCTGATGATCTCGCCTTTCTCCATCGCCCCAGGCCATTTCGCCCGTCTCCATCAACTGTTTGAAACGGCGCAGGTCTTCTTCGATTTGCCGCTCAGGTTCTTCGCCGAAGAGTTTTGCGACGAACGCGCCCAGCTTTCCTGCCGGCGGAGCGTATTCGAGCGAGACTTTGACTTCCGTGCCGCGACTGTCCGGAGCTTTCTCGAATCGCACCGAGCCTGCGTTAGGAATCTGCGCGCCTTCGAGCGAGCGCCACGCGATCAGTTCGTTCGGCTCTTCGTTGATGATTTCGGCGTCCCACTCGACGGTCATCCCGGCGGCGGCGAGCGACCAGTGCGAGCGGCTTCGATCAATCACGCGCACCGATTCCAGGTGATTCAGAAAGCGTGGCAGATTCTCGAAGTCTCGCCAGAACCTGAATAACTCTTCCGCCGGCTTGTTGATGGTGACAATCTTTTCGACCTTGATGCCGGCGCCGTGCTTGACGCTCGCGCGGCGTCCTTTGCCTTTGGCTGTGTTGACGCCGATCGCCGCGTAAAAGTCGCAATGGCCGGTCGCTCCGCGATAGACCAGTCCGGCGCCGATGACCGCCAGCAGCGCTCCTCCCAGGCCGCCGCGCGTGAATCTGTAAAATCCATACAGCGCCAGCGCGCCTCCACCGACGCATGAAATCAATCGTTCGTTTCCGCTGATGTTTATTGGCCGGTAGCGTCCCGCGCGCTCACCTGAAAGACGTGATTCCAGATGGCGCGCCGCTGAATGCTGCGGCGTCGAATACTGCGGGTTATTTGCGAATGTTCTTTCATCTGCCGCCATAGTTCTATCTCCGATGTGAAATACCTTTTGTTGATAGCTCCCCAGTTTTATCGTTAAGAGCGCGATATGTTTCGCGAGACATTCGGATGATTCGCCGCGCCAGTCTTGAAGAATGATCTGATAGGTGAAGCGATCCAGAGAGTGAGGAAGGCGAGTCCAATACAGCAGGGCAAGGTAGAGGCCAAGGAGAAGGCGGAAGCGGGACGTTAATCCGCTTCCGCCTTCTTTCCATAGCGCGCTCCTTAGCGGTTGCTCTTGCTTTTGCCGCTTGATGATTGTCGGCGAGTGGTTTGGGAGCTTCTGCTTCGGCTTCCGCTGGAGCTTTTGCTTGCGGAACTGCTGCGGGCGCGAGCGCCGCCGGATGTTTTGCTGGCGCTCTTCGTGGCTCCTTTAACGCTTCGGCTTCGGGAGGTTGAACCGCTTTTGCGTGAGCTTGCCGATTGTTTTCTGGAGCCGCTCGATCTGGTTTTATTGGTCGCGGCGGCTGTTCTGCCGGTCGTTGATCTGACACGGGCTGATTTGCCTCTGGTTGATTTGGCCTTGCCTGATTTGGCGCCAGTTCTACCAGTCGTTTTCGTCGTCATTTTGCCAGTGGTTCTTCTGGCGGTCACACTGGAAGCTGATGAAGCGGAGCGTCTCTTCTTCGTTCTCATTCTCTTACCTTCACCAGCGCCTTTGCCGCTCATGACGTTGGCATCGCTTCCGAATTCATTGGCTCTGTAATCATCTGCCATAACCTTGATGCTCCTTCTGTAATATGGATTGTTTGGGACATGGCAGGAGATAGCCTCCCTCACTCTCTCCAGCCATTGACGATCTGCCATTGGCGATCTGTTGATGAACGATGACAATCATCGCTGCCGGTTGTGCAAATGATGTGCCTTTAAGTGAACGCCACGCCCGGCGAATTTTTGTGACCTGAGGCGCGCAATCGAAGCGCAAGAGATGAAGGCGCTAAAAGCTCATACATGCGCTGTGCATCGTTTCTGGGCGAATGTATTGTATTTCATACAACGCGGCTGTGACGTGACAGGGTAGCGGCGTCTGATCTCCCCAGGCGTATTTTCCATAGGGCATAAGGGTTGCTCGCTGACTTGAATAGTTCTATTTACGAATCTGAGTCATCGGAAGTGGGAATGTAAAAGACCGCTGACGAAAGGAGGATTGTATGATTGCCACGGAACTTTTGAAGAACGATCACAAAGAGGCGATGAGTCTGATTGAAGAGCTGGAGGCCGCCGACGATCAGGTCGGAACGGACCCAACATTCACAGAGACTTTCAACCGCCTCAACGAGCTGTTGCAGATGCATACCCGCATCGAAGAGGAGGTCTTCTACCCGGCGATGAAGGAATTCGATGAGTCTCGTGATCTGGTGAGGGAGTTTTACAAGGAGCACAAGGAAGTTGACCGGCTACTCGCGCAACTTTCGACTATGGCCCCGAACGTGGAGGAGTTCCAGGAGACGCTCTCGGAAATGCGCGAAGACATCGAGCATCACGTTGACGAAGAAGAGAACGAGCTTTTCCCGATGGCCGAAAGGCTGTGCGGAGAGAGCAAACTGCAGGAGATGGGGCGTCAGATGCAACAGATAAAGGACGGCAGCCGAGCGCAGGTCGCCGGCTGGCGCAGGTAGTCTCATTTCACCTGCACGGCATTCGCAAAGGCGCGGCGGGCCATAGCAGCCGCGCCTTTCTTGCGTAGAAGAGGGTCTGGATGAAGAAGACTGTTGCGATAAAAAAAGGGCTGTTCGCGCCGATTGCCTTTCAGTGAAAAACAAACTTTGCGAACAGCCGCTAAACCCGGATACGGTGTGAAGACAACTAAAAGTTGCTTCAAAGACGATCCCCTATGCCTCCTACCGCATCCGGGGGTTCACCTTGATATGCCTTAAGCTGTCGAAGATATTTTTGCAACTATGGCGCCGCAATGCGCAGTAAATTCAATTTCAATATGCCTGCAACACAGTTTTCTTTGTCACATAATCATTTTGGCAGTTAAAACACTGTTGTTGAGCTGTTGTTGAAGCGGTATCAACCTCTTCAACCTTTCAAACATTGGCATCCACTCGGATTGTTGTGAAGGCGTCCGCCGTTGCGAAGACCTTTACGAATGGCCGCGTGTTTACGCAGCCATTCACCATGTATTATTAACGCATCATCAGTGACTTCGGCGCGTACATCGCTCGCGTTGAATTGCGCTTGTATCCGGAGCCATATTGACAAGCCGCGCTCGTCTGCCTTAGCCTTCGAGCGTGTTGCGCGCCGCGCCCATCGAACGGCGCGCAATTCTCACCTCATTATTGACCCAATAAATAAACGTAGAGGCGCCAACCCGGACAGATTCGTCAGTTTAAAGCTGGAAGACCGCTTTGCTTATCCGCTTTCGGGAGCAGCTTGTCTGCTCGCAAACCTTTTCGCATTTGTCACAACCACAACGGAGATGAATATGAACTCCCTGAAGGCTTTGCTTTTTTACTCGCGCTCTCTCTTTCCATTGATCCTCATCGCCGCCGCAGTCACATCGCCTGCTCTTGCGCAGACCGCGCGAAGGAATCCGGCTGCTGATTATTACAATCGCGGCAACGACCGTCAGAAAGAGCGCGATCTGGACGGCGCGATTGAAGATTACACATTCGCCATCACCTTCGAGCCGAAATTCGCGCTGGCCTGGAACAATCGCGGCGTGGTCCGTTATCTGAAGGGCGATCTCGACGAGGCGATCAAGGATTTCGGGAAGGCTGTGGAACTCAAGCCCGATTACGCTGAGGCCTGGAATAATCGCGGAAACGCGCGCTTCGACAAGGGCGATCCGGACGGAGCCATCGCCGATTTCGATAAGGCGATAGCCCTCAACGACCATTACGCCCAGGCCTATCACAGTCGAGCCAACGCCCGTCACGCGAAGAAAGACCTCGACGGCGCGATCAGCGATTACACCCGCGCCATTGACCTCAACGAGCGGTTCGCGCTGAGCTGGCACAATCGCGGATCCGCTCGCCAGGAAAAGGGCGAACTGCGCGAGGCGGTCGCCGACTTCGATCAGGCGATCAAACTCGATCCGAATCGCGCCATAACCTGGGCTTATCGGGGGCTTACCCTGCTGATGCAGGGCAAAGGGGCCGAAGCTGAGCGGGATTTCGCCAGATGCCTCGAACTGAATCCCGATCTGAAGGCTACTTTGAGCGCTCGCATCAATGAAGTAAAGCAGCAACGCAGAGCCATTCAATGATGCGAGTCTTGAAATCATCATTACGAAGAATCGGATGAGCGCCAGTAATCCATCCGAAAATCTGAATAAGCGGGCGATGGGCCATGCGCCCGCTTGATCCACTCGGCTTGATTCAAAGTCGCCATTCAACAGCAAGATAACAGCCCTCGCGGCGGAGACAGGAGCGCATGTGGCCTGAGCTTTGCCTTACGTGGCGTTCTCTCCCACGCATTTTCACTCCCTTTGGTTTCTCACTCCCTATAGACAATCCGACGAGCTTCAGAAGCTGATCACCTGTTGGCAACGTAGTTTGTCGGAAGGCCAGATAACCCAAAGCAGTTAAGAATGGAGGATGAAAGATGTCAGGCCTAATGCAATTTTTCAAAGGGCAGAGCAAGGCGCTTCGAACAGCGCTGTTCGTGGCGGCCTTTCTGTCCGGTGTGGCCTTTGGGCAGAGCGAGGTAGGCACGATCAGCGGAAAGGTGGCCGACCCGAATGGCGCTGTAGTCCCAGGAGCGAGTATCAAGGCCAAGTCCGTGGAGACCGGTTTCGAGCGCGCCGCAGTGGTGGATAGTGATGGGTTCTATATCCTGAGGAGTCTTCCGCCAGGCATTTACGAGGTAAGTGTTACGTGTCAGGGCTTCGTGGCGCAGACGCAAAAGGTGCGCGTCTTTGTCGGCTCGAATATCAGATACGACCCGGAGTTGACTGTCCAGCCGGTGACCGGGCAAGAGACCATCATCGAAAACAGCGACGAGGCCATCAACAATCAGACTACGCAAATCTCCGACCTGATTACTGATCGCCAGCTCGTTCAACTGCCGAGTATCACACGTGACCCGTATTCCCTGATCACGCTTTCCGGGAACGTCACACCGTTCACCATTAGTCCACTAAGCCCCCGCAACCAGCCTGTAGTTATCACGTCTCCCTTCCAGGATTTTGCGATTGACGGCCAGGCCCCGACCACCAACAACGTTCGTCTGGATGGGGGCGAGAACATCATCAATTACTGGTCAACGCTCGGACAGCGATTGCCGCTACCGGGCGTGCAGGAGATCAACGTCATCACCAATGGGTTCCGCCCTCAATACGGACGGCTTCTCGGCGGCTTGATAGATGTCGCGAGTCATCAGGGCAGCAACGATTGGAATGGCTCGGTTTACTATTTCTATCGTGGCGACGCTCTGGCGGGCAACACCTTCGACAGCAACGCGCGCGGCATCCCGCGTGGCCATCTGGTCGGCAACCAGCCTGGCGTCTCAATCGGTGGGCCGATTGTCAAAGACAAGTTTTTCTTCTTCACCAATTTTGAAGGCATCGTCCAGCGCAGCCGCATAGACAAAGTGGCGTTCGTTCCGACGCCCGCTCTGCTGGCGGCTTCTGCCCCGGCGACTGCGGCTTATTTCGCGGCGTTCCCGCTGGCGACGCCGACCGCTGTTGGGCGGACTATCACCGTCGCCGATACGCTGGCTCTGCTTGGACAGCCCGCGGCTGGGGGAGCGTTCTCGGCGTTGCCGGGAGCTACGCCAGCCTTCACCGAGTTGTTCTTCAACGCGGCAAATGATTGGGGCGTAGGCCCGCCGCAGGACACGCTGCTGAACGTCACAAGGCTGGATTACACCCTGGACGACAACGACTGGATTTACGCACGGTACGCCTATGTGAGCCGTGACATTTATAACGGCGCCTTTTCTTTCAGCCCGTTCCTGGGTTTCAACACCGGCGTCTATGAACAAAACAACAACATCGCGCTCAACTGGATGCACGCTTTTAACGATACAAACTGCTGTCCGGCTCCGGGCGTTTCAACCTCGAACTGGATACTGAATGGCAAGGTTCAGTACGAGCGGGTTAATCTGACCCGGCAGAACGGCGTCAACACTCTTGGGCCTCGGTTGCTGTTGACCAATTATCTGAGCCCGGCTTTCGGCGGAGTCCAAACGAACTTCCCTGGCGATCTGCCCTTCGACCCGGCTTTGAATTCAACTCTCACCGGGCCGCTCAACCTGGGGCAGGCGGCGGTTGACGTCTTCGGGACGTGGAAAAATCAGCAACTCCGTTTTGGCGCCAGCTATTACTACTGGCAGGACAATCGCACCATCAGGTCGTTCCAGAGCGGGAATTACACGCTCCAGGGCGGCGCTCTGACGGCGCTCGATAGTCTGGTGCTGGGCACGGCCAATACCTTTTCGACGGCCATTAACCCGCAAGGGCTATTGCCGGGCGGAACCATCACGCTGCCAGTCACGTCGCCGGTCTTTGACCGGGGTCTCAGCGCGCATGACTTTTCGCTTTACGTCAACGACATCTGGCGGATTCGCCCGCGTCTCAGTCTGAACCTGGGACTGCGTTACGATTTCTTCGGAGTGCCGCGCGCCCGCACCGGCCAGGTGTTCCAGAACTTCTTCCTCGGCCCCGGCGCCGACATATTCACTCAGGTAGCGAACGGAGTTCTGGCGGCTCCGAACACTCCGCTGCCCCCGGGCAGCCCATCGAACGACAGGTTCTTCAATCGGGATTGGAACAACTTCGGACCGCGCATCGGCATCGCCTGGGATGTTAGTGGCGGCGGATATGGCTGTTGCAAAGGCGCCTCGCGCAGGACGACTCTGCGCGCTGGTTACGGCATCACCTACGACCGCATTTTCTACGGTGTCTCGCCTTTCTTCCAGAGCACCTCGACTTTCGCGATTCCGTTCCTGACAGCCGGGGTACCCTTTGGAGGCGGCGTCATCACGCCGACTACGTTGAGCACCAGCAATTTCGGCCCGCTCGCTGGCGCGACGGGCACAGCGATCGTGCCGCCCTTCCTGGTGCGCGGCATCGAAAGGGATCTCAGAGCGCCGATGCTGCATTTCTGGAACGTCTCGCTCGAGCGCGAGATCTTCACAAACACGGTCGCCGCGTTGCAATACGTGGGCGCTGCGGGGCGTAATCTGTTCACGGTTTCCAACGTCAACCGTCCGGGTTCAGCCTTGGCCTTCAGGCCTGACCTGATTCCGACCCCGGCCCCGACGGCCCGGCTCAATCCGAACTTCGGCCCGATCTTTTTCCTGACGGATGACGGCAGGTCGAATTTCAACGCGTTCATCGCCGAGATAACCAACAGCACCTATCAGAGGTTGGGGTTGCAATTCACGGCGCGCTATCGTTACGCGAAGGCTCTCGACAACATCAGCGGAATTTTTGGGAATAACATCGGGACTTTTGGCGGCAGCTTCACGCCTAATTTGCTCTCGCCCTTCGACCCGAATTTCGATTACGGCCCATCCGATTGGGACCTGAGACACCGCTTCGTCGGCAGCTTCAATTGGGAAGTCCCGTTCGACTGGTTCACCAACCGTTGCTGCGGCGGCTCCAGTTGGGCCAAGCAGGCGTTGGGCGGCTGGCAGGTGGCTGGAATCGTAGTCGCCCAGAGCCGTCTGCCGTTCACCGTGTTTAATTGCGCGAACACGTTCTCGGCTGAAACTCCTTGCCCGCGCGCGGGCCTGGCGCCGGGGGTCACCATTGGCGACAACGTCAATGGGAATGGTAGCGGCCAACCGTCTACGACGATTCCCAACTACTTCAATTACCTGAATGGCTCTACCTTCGTCCCGGTAACCAGCGTGGCGAACAACACCGCGCTTCCACCGTTCCCGGACAATACGCCCGGACGCAACGCCTTCCGTGGGCCGCGCTTCTGGAACTTTGATTTCGGTGTCTACAAGCGGTTCAAGATCACTGAGGATGTAAGTTTTCAGTTCCGTAGTGAATTCTACAACCTCTTCAACCACACTAACCTGTTCGTGCCGACCGGCGTGGATCTAGGCGCGAACCCGGTCGTCCCTGCGTTCAAGAATGGAGCGAGATTCATTCAATTTGGAGGAATCCTCCAATTCTAGAGCAGTTCTATGGCAGTTCTGAGGCAATTTTGAGTTCCTCTTCTGACCTCCATTGATCTGTAAGCCACTTGAAGGGGGAGCCTGAAACGGCTCCCCCATTTTTTTGCCCTGGCGATGCAATATGAGCACAAGGCTTGCTACTTCCTGATCAGGCGGAATGGTTCAAGAGTTCCGCCGCGATCGGGCGCAACGTGAAGCCCTTTACGAATGAATAATCCGGAGGCGCGCTCGCCGCTGCATCAGCGGGTCTTCGACGAAGAGCGCGCGCCCCTGGAAATAGACGGGATATGAAAAGGTAGAGAGAAAGCATCGAGACGGGATCAAAAGCTGGGATGAAGCGGATAAACGATAAACAAGGATGAAATAACCATCAGCTTCACGTTCGCCTGAGACGAAAATCCGATAGCTTCAATTCATCTGCGCTGGGGCGGCCTGTGGCGCCGCGCCTTCGGTTTATGAGCCGGGAGGCGCTCGTTGGCCCGCTCGCCAGCGCCTTCGATTTTCCCCGCTTACTCGTCCATTCCGGTTCACCGCTGCTCGGTTCGTCGCGGCAACAGCGGGCGTCAGTTCTCTGCGCTTACACGGATCACTCTACCTGCTTCAGACTTTATTCGTTCGTAGTGTCAGCGGGAAAGGAGAGATTGACGTGAAAATGGGAGACATATTTTCAAAAGCGTTCCGGTCAAAAGCGCTCCGGCGTTGTTCTCTGATGACGGCGTTGTCGCTGGTTCTGATTTCGACAGTGGCCACTTTAACCGGGGCGCAGTCGCCATCGCGCGTCTCGGAGGAATCGTACAAACGCGGTCTGGAGCGTTACAAGAAAGGCGACCTGACCGGCGCCATCGCTGATTTCGACCGGGCGCTTGACGCTTATCTGAGCGAACGTCTGGCTTATGGCGCGGAAGCTTCCGACAGGGTCGTCAAGGCGAATCTAGACGGCGTCGCTGTGGATTACGGCGACTTTGTCGTCAACCTGCCGCGCCCCGCCGCAATCTACCTGAACCGAGGACTGGCGCGGCTCCGATTGGGAGAGATTGAGGCGGCGATCAACGATCTCAACGAGTCAATCAAGCTGGCGCCGCGCAACGCAGGCGCATACCTCTATCGCGGCATCGCTCTTCAGGGAACGGGAGACCTGGACGCCGCCATCACCAATTACAGCCGCGCCCTGGACCTTTATCCGCGCTACGCCGAAGCCTGGTACAACCGAGGCGTAGCCAAACGCGACAAGGGGGCGTTCGATGAAGCCCTGTCGGATTTCGACCGCGCGCTGGCGATCAGTCCGAAAATGACTGACGCGCTGGTCAACCGCGCAGCCGTGCGGTACGACAAGGGAGATTTGAAAGGCGCGCTGGACGACTGCAATCTGGCGGTCAAGATTGATTCGCGCCACCACATGGCCTGGAATAATCGCGCGTTGATCCGTTACCGCCAGGGAGATTTCGACGGCGCCATGTCCGACGTCACTCGCGCCATCGAAGTCGCGCCGCAGGAGGCCACGCCCTACGTCAATCGCAGTTCTCTCTGGCTGGAAAAGAATGAATTCGACAAGGCCCTGGCCGACAGCGAGAAGGCCATCGCGCTCAATCCGAATCTGCCTACGGCCTGGGGCAATCACGGCCTGGCGCGGATGAACAAAAACGATTTCGATGGCGCAATGGCTGATTTTAACCACGCCCTGGAACTCGATCCGAAATCCCCGGCGTTGTATTTCAACCGTGGGAACGCGTGGTTTTCCAAAGGCGAAGCTGACAAAGCCATCGCCGATTTCGAGCAGGCGATCAAGTTCAATCCACGCGTCGCCGCCGTCTGGAACAATTGCGGCAACGCGCGTTTCATCAAGGGCGACATCGAAGCCGCCGTAAATGATTACAACCGCGCCATCGAAATAGACCCGCGCTACGCCCTGGCCTACGCCAACCGAGGGATGGCCAGACTGCTCCAGAAACGCGACGCCGAAGCTGAAAGCGATTTCGCGCAATACCGGACGCTGGAGCCGAATCCCGATCCGAATTTCGAGAAGCGGATCAACGAAGCGAAGCGGCTGCGCGCCGAAATGGATCCGAAGGTAAAGAAAATATAGACGCGATCACTTCATCTATGGGTGATGGCATTCCTTGCCATCACCCACATTTTCTGGCGTCTTCAGTTTGCTCCGCAGGCTGAACGCGGAGCTTCATAATCTTCTTTCCGCTACAGAGGCCGTATTGGCCGATTCGTAAGGCTTTCCACGACAGTCAGCAGTTCAATGGGTTCGATAGGTTTGGCGACGTGAATCTGAAACCCGGCGGCCAGAGCGCGGATGCGGTCTTCGGCGCGCGTGTGAGCCGTCAGCGCGATAGCTGGTATATTTCCGCCGCGATGGGATTCAAGTTCACGCACCCGGCGCATCAGCGTGTAGCCATCAATGCCCGGCATCTGAATGTCTGAAATCAATATGTCGGGACGCCAGTCCTGCTGGCGCTCGAAGACGTCCAGGGCGTCGGCGGCGGAGATCACGGTCTTCACATCGGCGCCCCATTGACTCAGCAAATAACTTGTCAAAGTGGCGCAATCCGGTTCGTCATCAACAACCAATATCTTCGTCCCTTCCAGATTGGGAATGCGTTCGAGTTCCATGTCCTGATCTCTGATTGAGTCATCCGGTTGAGAGGACGCTTCGACGGCGCTCCCGGCGAGATTGCATTTGCTGTTAACCGGCAGCCTGACGGTGAAAGTCGCTCCCTGATTTTCGCCAGGACTTTCGGCCAGCACGCTGCCGCCATGCAATTCAACCAGGCGCCGGACAATAGCCAATCCCAGGCCAAGCCCGCTATATTTGCGCGTCCTCGATCCATCGGCCTGACGGAATGGGTCGAAAACGCAGGGAAGAAATTCCGGTTTGATGCCCGCGCCCGTGTCCTGAACGACAATCTCGATGTCTTCAAAGCCCGGGCCGGATCGTCCGGCGCTGAGCGACACCTTACCACCGCGCGGCGTGAATTTGACGGCGTTGGAGACAATGTTCCAGACGATCTGTTGAAGCCGGTCAGGATCGCCCGCAATCTCTCCGGCCAGAGCGCCGAAGTTCATTTCGATTGACACTCCCTTCGCCGCCGCCGCCGGACGGACCGTGTCAACAGCGGCTTTGATAGCCGGAAGCGGATCGAACGGGCGCACGTTCAATTTGAGTTTGCCAGTGATCACTCGCGACATATCCAGCAGGTCGCTGACGATCTGGCTTTGGGCGAGCGCGGCGCGTTCGACAGTTTCAAGCGCTCGATCAGCCTCTTCCGGCGAGAGCGTTCCTGCGCGCAGCAGCTTCGTCCAACCCATTATTGCGTGAAGCGGGGCGCGCAGTTCGTGCGAAGCTGTGGCGAGGAACTCGTCTTTCAGCCGAATGACTTCTTCGGCTCTGGCGTGCGCCTCCTGTTCACGTTCGAGCAACCGGGCGCGCTCCTCTTCCGCGAGGACGTGAGTAGTGATGTTCAAGCGCAAGACGACCGCTCCACCGATCTCTTCAGGCAGCGGCGTGGCGCTCAGCAGAAACCATTGCCGCGCATCGGGCGAGTGGCAGGGATATTCCATCGTGAATTCGTCGCGCTCGCGTCTGAGCACAGCCCGAATCCCGGCCAGCGCTTCGCTCGCGTCTTTGCTCCGTTCGCCCTCAGCCGATTCGCAGACAGCAAGGTAATTTATGCCGTATGAGGCGGAGCAGCCATTGAAGCCGGCGAAGCCTGGCGGCGCGTTCTCGCGGTTGAATCGCTCCCACGCCTTGTTGACGGCGATGATGTTTCCGTCTCGGTCGAGCACAGAGATATGCGCAGGCAGAGAAGAGAGGAGCGCCCGGTTAAGCAACTTGCTCTCGATCAGAACATCTTCGATCTTGCGATGCGTCGCAGCTTTCGCCTGCGCATCGGGATTGTGAAATGTGGTCGTCAGGATTTTTGATGAAGAAAACATCTTGGTGAAGAAAGCACAGCAGCTACGATCTCGCCTCTTGAAGAGCCGGATCGCAGGGCAAATCATTTCAATATCTTTGGATTTTAGATCGTCCCTGATCGCTTCGGCGATTGGAACGGTGGGGTTACGCGATTCCAAATTTTCACGGCTTAACCGTAAGGAAGAAAGCTGATACCGCTATTCAGCTTAACCTTCGGAGCTAATGTGGATACTGGTTACGCTTGGCTTTAATCGCAGCAACTTGCGTTCCACCGAAAATTGAGGCAGCAGGATGCGTTTTCAAGGCTTGAAAAAGAAAATTTGTGTATTGGGCAAGTTCAAGTGTCTGAGCCTGGTTCATCTGGACAGTAATGTTTCTAGACACTTTACGAAAAGTCTGACCAGGGGCTATGAGGCTATAAAGTCTGAAGAATCTGAAAGATTAGCTACAAACCTTAACTTCCTTCTTCAAGTGAAATTTCGAGGCGCCGCTGAGCAAATAAAAAAGCCGCGAGGTTTTTATCCCTCGCGGCTCCGGTAAATTTGATCCGTTTTGAAAGAGGCGGTTACTCCTCTTCCTCCTCGAACTCGAATGCTTCTTCCGGCACTTCGTCGAGATCGGCGTCAGCGGGAACGACATCTTCGTATTCGCTGTCCAGTTGTTCATCGAATCCCTCGTCGTAATCGGGTTCGGGTTCGGGAACAGCGCGGGCAGTCGTGGCGGCCACCATCTGTTCGATGTAGCTCTGCGTGTCGTCCATCTCTTCGGCCCGGAGGTCTTTCATCGTCGGGTCATGTGAAATCTTGACGCGGCGGTAATAGTCCATGCCGGTGCCGGCTGGAATCAGACGTCCCATGATCACGTTCTCTTTCAAACCGCGCAGGTAATCCACGCGGCCTGAGATCGCCGCTTCGGTCAACACGCGGGTCGTCTCCTGGAACGACGCGGCGGAGATGAACGAATCGGTTGAGAGCGACGCTTTGGTGATGCCGAGCAGCAGAGGTTCCGCTGTCGCCGGTTGGCCGTCTTCGTCTTCGACTCGCGCGTTTTCGTCGGCGAAGCGGAAACGGTCAACCTGTTCTTCCAGCAGGAACTCAGTATCGCCGACATCCTTGATGCGCACCCAGCGCAGCATCTGGCGGACGATCACCTCGATGTGTTTGTCGTTGATGTGCACGCCCTGCAACCGGTAGACCTCCTGGATGGCGTTGACCAGATAGCGTTGCAACGCTTCCATTCCCTGTACGGCCAGGATGTCGTGCGGGTTGAGAGGGCCGTCCATCAACGGTTCGCCGGCGCGAACGCGGTCGCCTTCCTGCACGTTGATGTGCGTGCCGCGCGGCACAGAGTATTCACGTTCTTCGCCGGTTTCGCCGACGACGCTGAGCTTCTGCGAACCTTTGGTGATGTTGCCGAATTTGATCGTGCCGTCAATCTCGCTCATCACCGCAGTCTCGCGTGGTTTGCGCGCCTCGAACAATTCGACGACGCGCGGCAGACCGCCGACGATGTCTTTCGTGCGGGTGATTTCGCGCGGAATCTTGGCGATCACGTCTCCGGGCGCCACCTCGTCGCCGTTCTGCACCATCAGGTTGGCGCGAACCGGCATCGAGTAGGATTTCAGCGCTTTGCCCGCCTCGTTCTTGACCTCGATGCGCGGCTGGCGTTTCTCGTCCGGCGAATCCATAACGATTGGACGAGTCAGGCCGGTCACTTCGTCAACCTCTTCGTGAACGGTGACGTTCTCGATCAGGTCTTTCCAAAGCACCGTGCCGCCGACTTCGGTCAGAATGGCGAAAGTGTAAGGGTCCCACTCGGCGATCTTCTGACCTTCATCAACGCGCCCGCCGTCAGGGATGTTGAGCGTCGCGCCGTAGGCGATTGGGTAGCGCTCGACTTCACGTCCCCGGTCGTCAACGATCAGCACCGAGCCGTTGCGATTCATGGCGATGATCTTGCCTTCGCGGCTGGTGACTGTGTTCAGATGGTCGTATTTGATGTGGCCGCCTGTGCGGGCTTCGTGCGACGATTGCTCTGAAATCTTCGACGCAGTGCCGCCGATATGGAACGTGCGCATCGTCAACTGCGTGCCGGGTTCGCCGATTGATTGCGCGGCGATGACGCCAACCGCTTCGCCGATGTCCACCACCTGGCCTGTGGCCAGATTGCGTCCATAACATTTGATGCAGCAGCCGCGCCGCGATTCGCAGGTGAGCACCGAACGAATTCGCACGCGTTCGATACCAGCGTTCTGGATTTCGGTCGCGATGTCTTCACTGATCCCTGTGTTGGCTTTGGCCAGGATTTCGCCGGTGATCGGGTCAATCACGTCATCCAGGGTGACGCGACCGATGATACGTTCGCGCAATCCCTCGATGATGTCGCCCGCTTCAGTGATCGGCTCGGCCCAGATGCCTTTGACCGTGCCGCAATCCGGTTCCGAAATGATCACGTCCTGCGCCACGTCAACCAGACGGCGCGTCAGATAACCCGAATCGGCTGTCTTGAGCGCCGTGTCGGCCAGACCTTTGCGCGCGCCGTGCGTCGAGATGAAGTATTGCAACACGTCGAGGCCTTCACGGAAGTTGGCCCGGATCGGCGTCTCGATGATTTCGCCCGAAGGCTTGGCCATCAATCCGCGCATTCCGGCGAGCTGGCGAATCTGTTGCTGGTTACCGCGCGCGCCGGAATCGGCCATGACCAGAATCGGATTCAACTCGTGGCCTTCCTTCTCGCGGCGGCCCATCTCCTTGAACATCTCGTCGGCGACGCGTTCGGTCATCTCCGACCAGATGGCCACGATCTTGTTGTAGCGTTCGCCGTTTGTGATCACGCCGTCTTTGTACTGCTGTTCGACCTTGATCACTTCGGCTTCGGCGGATGCGACAAGCATCGGCTTATTAGGCGGCGTGACCATGTCGTCAATGCCGATTGAAAGGCCGGCTTTTGTCGCGTAGAGGAAACCGAGTTCTTTCAAGCGGTCGAGCATATCAACCGTGATCTGATGCCCCAGACGCAGGAAGCAGTAGTTGACCAGACTGGTCAATCCTTTCTTCTTGAGCGTGCCGTTGATGTAGGGCATCTCCTTCGGAAGATGGTCGTTGAGCAGCACGCGCCCGACAGTCGTGTTGATCGTGCGATTGACTTCGATGACTGAGGCTTTAATGACATCCTGGCTGTCGCGTTCGGTGTCGAGGTCAATCAATCTGCCTTTGTAACGCATGCGAATCTTTGTTTGCGTTGTGACCTCTTTGGCGTCGAGCGCGAGCATCACCTCTTCAGGCGTGGCGAACGCGCGGCCTTCGCCTTTGGCCCCGTCCATCGCGCGAGTCATGTAATAACAGCCGAGCACGATGTCCTGTGTCGGAACCGCGATGGGCTGGCCCGACGCGGGCGAGAGGATGTTGTTCGACGCCAGCATCAAGACCTGCGCCTCGATCTGCGCTTCGGGCGAGAGCGGGATGTGGACAGCCATCTGGTCGCCGTCGAAGTCCGCGTTGAACGCCGTGCAGACCAGCGGATGAATCTTGATCGCTTTGCCTTCGACCAGCACCGGCTCGAACGCCTGGATGCCCAGACGGTGCAGCGTCGGCGCGCGGTTGAGCAGAACCGGGTGATCCTGGATCACCTTTTCCAGGATGTCCCAGACCACCTCGTCGCCGCGTTCGACCATCTCTTTGGCTTGCTTGATTGTCGCGGCGTGGCCTTCCGATTCAAGCCGGTTGTAGATGAACGGTTTGAACAATTCGAGCGCCATCTTCTTCGGCAACCCGCATTGATGCAGGTTGAGTTCGGGGCCGACGACGATGACCGAACGGCCCGAATAGTCCACGCGCTTGCCGAGCAGGTTCTGGCGGAAGCGGCCCTGTTTGCCCTTGAGCGTGTCGGAGAGCGATTTGAGCGGACGATTATTCACACCGCGCAGCACGCGTCCGCGGCGCCCGTTGTCGAACAGCGCGTCAACGGCTTCCTGCAGCATTCGCTTCTCGTTGCGAACGATG
>WBZR01000408.1_pt2 | contig 45719 bp, 50 predicted proteins | sample 5204231 | NCBI WGS metagenome assembly WBZR01 (sample SAMN12412403, study PRJNA552823) | activated sludge metagenome | isolation source: activated sludge from anammox sidestream of wastewater treatment plant... | place: USA: Virginia | collected 2017-08 | reverse complement strand
TATGTTCTGGACCGTCCGAGGTGCGAATTCAATCATCGCCCTCCGCTGTTGTCATCTCAACGGCCGGTTCGAGGACTATTGGGAGGCCCGCCGGGCGGCCTGACTTCCACTTTTATGTCGCACACCCACGTTAAGGACGCTGTTCGACTGGCTGCCGAAGTTCGCCACCGCCGAAGCCAATGCGCTGTAGCATCTGGGCGAAACGCGGATCATCCCGCAGGCGTTTGTACGGAGGCCATGCGTGGAGCCAGGTGACATAAAGGGATTTCTCCTCAAGCGCTTGCCGAAGCGCGCTGAACGCCGCCTCGACATCGCCAAGCCCGGCGTACACTGTCGCGAAATCCGTCGCAGGCACGTAGCGACACTTCCGAATGACCTCTAGATTCCGGAGGCACTCCAGACTTTCCTGCCGTCGCTCCAGTACTGCTAGGACGTAGCCCAAGGCGGCCAAAACGCCAGTGCTCTCCGGCGCCAGATCGGCTGCTCGACGCAGATGCTTCACACCGACATCGGCGTCGCCACGTTCGGTGAGGATCAGGCCCAGGTAGAAGTGGCTGAAGTAGAAATCCGGACTGATCTGGAGAGCAAGCTGAATGACGTCGAACGCATGATCTAGGTCTCCGGCGACGTACAGGATCTTGGCAATGTGACTCAGGACCACCGCGCTTGGATCGTGCTCGAGCGTCTGGGCCTTTCGCGCCTGCTTGATCGCTTCAGAAAACCGGCCAACACAGATCAAGTGGCTTATATACCAGCAACGAACCTCGATCGAGTACGGCGCAAGCGCCAGGGCCTTTAGAAAAAGCTGATCACCAAGTTCCCAGTTCCATTCGTAGGCGGTCGTTGCGAAAGCAAGGGCGGCGTGGGCGCCCGCATCTCCGGGATTGGCGCTGATCGCCTTGATTGCCCACTCCTTGGCCTTCGGCATGGTCTCGTGTGGCGGGAATCCGAAGAGAGTCAGGAAGCAGTAGCACTCGGCTATGCCTGTCTGGGCGCTCGCCGAGTGTTCGGGGTCTTCGCGGATCGCTTCTTCGTAGAGCCTGATTGCCTCCATAGTCGGATCGGGCATCCGTTGGCCCCACAGATGGCGAGTTTCACAGACGAGTTGAAGGTAACGGGGATTCTGGGATTCTTGCACCTCGTGATGTCGAAGCTGGAACTCGGCGGAATATCCATCCTTACCAGAAGCCTTGGGAATCGAGATGATGATCACGTCGTCCGCGCCTTCCTGGTCGTAGTAATCGCGCAGCTTGGTCCTGAGGCGGCCCATTTCCCGGCGAACGTTGGAATCCTGGAGAGCATCAAACTGCCGGTACCCGAGCGCCTTCGCGATCGCTGCCTGGCTTTGCCGATGCCCTGCAAGAGTCTGTTCCACGCAGAAGCGCAGCAGCTTCGCCATATTAGGGGCATTCGAAAAAGTCCGACTGCCCACGATCTTGTTAAGCGCTTGAAGCACGTGCTCCGCGGGGATCTCAGCGCGCGTGTTCGGCATTGGCGGCGATGGCATGAAACCTCCAGGCGTCGCTCCGGAAAGGGGCCCACCCGTCCGCGCCATCGTAGCACAAAGAAATGAGCATCCGCTCAGCAAAAGCGAACTTTTGCTCGTGGTCTTTTTGCTCGTATGGCCGAAGTCTGGAGAAGTGGGTGCCAGCCGAGACGTGCCGGCCCATTACGCGCGATTCTTCCGTGCCCTGGGTCACCGGATACGGTCCTACCGAATGGAGCGCCAACTGAGCCAGGAGGATATGATCTCCCACGGCTTCAGTGTTCGCCACTGGCAGATGATTGAGGCCGGTCGCCCGATTACCGTCTTCACGCTGTTACGGATCTGCGAGACCTTCGAGGTTGCGCCGGAGGAGCTGCTGGCTGGCCTCACGCAGCATCTCCGGAAGCGAAAGAGAGAACCATAAAGTACCGCCCGGCAATGAAGCCGTTCCAGGCACGATCAGTCAAGTTTGGAATCGATGTCCCGCACAGAGTCTTCCAGGTCATTGATCGTGTGCTCGATGTCCCGAATCTTGTCGTACTTCTCGTCGATCCAGACCTGCACCCGATCCGCGAACTCCGATGAGCGGGCGTCTCGCTGCAGGTCGCGACAGCGGTCGACGTCTCGCTCGATTTGCGCGACGATGTCGCGAAGGTGGTCGATGCGGGAGAGCTTCCGGGATTTGGCTTCTCGAAGGCCTTGTTGCCATGCCTCGTGTTTGCTCTGACGCTCCTGCTGGCGTCTTTGCCAGTCTGCCTGCCGCCGCTCCAGTACCGCCGTCGCGATGTCATAGGCCTCATCCAGGATTCCCCTGATCTCATCGAACTGCCACTTCTCCATCGTCCGGCCCTTCATTGCCTGATGGACCTCGCGCACCTTCGCCTTCGCATCGCGAGGAAGCTCTTCGGCCCAGCCTTTTGCCTGATAGGCATCATGCTTGAAGGCCCCATAGTTGAAGTCGCAGATCTCTTTCCAGCGGTAGTGAATCGTCTCCTTAACGGAAAGATACTTTTCCCAACAAGCATCGTGGTCCTCTCGGAGCATCCGATTCGTCTTGTCCTTCAGCATCTCCAGGACTTCGTGGAGCATCTCACGAGCTTTTCGCAAGTCCTGGCCTGACTCGGCGCCATGCGCCTGGTGATAGGTGTCATCCAGTTTCGATTGGACCAGTTCGCGCCGCTGTCGCGATAGGTCCGCGCGATCGTTCCAGAAAGCCATCGGTTCAGTAATCCGGCAGGTAGGCCTGGGGGTCGAGGCCGAGACGACGGAGCCGTTCCATCGCATCGTCCTCCTCGAAGTCACGTTCTTCAGCGGTCCGCTTGCCCACATTCCTCTCCTGCAATCCAAGCCTGGCCCGTACGTAGTTGTTCACGCTCTGGCCGGCGGCGCGGGCCCGCGCTTCCACATCGAGCATCTCTGCAACGTTCAGCCTGATTCGGAGGATGCGTTTGTCGAGTGCATGGGGCATGGCTTTCACATGCCATCATGCCACGCCGATGCGCATGTATAGGCAATCCGGATTTCTCTCCGAACAATATTGCTCACTCAGGATCTTCAAGGGCGGTGTCAACCGCGCGCGTGCGTGCGAAGCATGTGGAACGCCAAAAGGTCCGGTGATGTGCGGCGAGTCAATAACCGACAGTCTCATATGCCAAGATTGGACTCAGGTCGTGGCAGCGCAAAGCGTCCGAGTGCAAGCACATGGCACGATTGCCGCGTTCTCACGGTCTTCTGACCCGATTCTCTTCGAGCAATATTGCTCGGAGAGAAATTCCGACTCCCTATACATGCACATCTGCGTGGCATGGGTGGCAGCCGTGAAGACTCGCCTGCTGAGCCTCGCGGAATTCCGCTCGCGAATTTCGCCCGTCTTGAACGCCGCCCCAGATGGGAGTGGCCTTACTCATTGATAACAATCGAGATAAAACGTTTGACTACGGTTATGTTGTTTTGCCATAATCGCCGCAGTCAAATAGCGTGGCGCCGGGACGCCACGATTTTCAAAACCATCTCCCGCATCTGGCTTAGGCGACGTGTCGGCTGAAGCCAACTTCTGAGCGCACCAGATAACTCCAGAGAGCACCAGCATCGGAGTCGCAATTCACCACCAAGGCGATTTCGATGGAACGCGATATTGCCGTCTACAGCTACGACGGCGCACTCCTTCAATGGATTGATCAAAAGCGATTCAAACGGCTATTCGACGGCGACCGCCTGGCGCGCGTCGTCAAGACCCGTGCGGGTCGGGTCAAGCGCGTAACGCTCCGGCCCATGCCTGGCGAGTGGAAGCCGTCGCTCTTGTCCGACTACAACGGCACGAAGTACTCCTTCCAGCACTACCTCGACGATGGCCATCGGTGCTATCGGTTACGCGCGCTTGGCGACAACCGGAACGACGAGGAGTATTACCTTGCGCCCGAGGAAGCGCGGCCGATCTTTCTGCGCGTGCTGGTGGAATGCCTGGTGCCGGCACCGGCGGCGGTTGGTGCGTGATGTGCCCAGACTGCCTGAGCGACAACGTTGAGACGTGGGAGTACGACTATGGCGTCTGTCCACAGACCGGCTATCACGATGCTGGCGAGCGTTTCAAATGCCACGATTGCGGGGCGACGGGCGACGCCGACGATCTGGTGCTGCGCGACGACGAGGACTCGATCGAGCCACGCACGCACGAGCATCGCTGCACGTCTCGGTCCGTTGGTTCCTTCCCGGCACTTAGCGGCGGCGGGTAATCCGATTGCCTAAGTCCGCTAGCGACAGATCGAGAATTCGTTGGTCGCCTGGTCGGCCCACGGCGCGCACCCTCCCGTACCGTGGGCTGGCTGGTAGGACAGGACCACCCGCCGCCACCGGGCGCAACGTGGGCCACCTGTGGCGCAACGGCTGGGGATTGGGCGAGCCATGGCGCGAGAGAGTACCACGTTCTTGGAGCGAGCCAAAGACGCCGAGAGCACCATGTCGAGCGAGCAATGACGACGATGATTGAGATTTTGCGGGTAGTTCTTACGCTGCTCGAAACCATAAATCTACTAACAAAGGAGATGAAGCGAATGCAGGTAGACCTGACGTAACTGCGTGCCGACGTCGACACGCTCAAGACGGAGACCGCCGCCGCGCTGGATCGCGTTGCGGTGAATGTGAAAGCGCTGAAGGACCAGATCGCTGCTGGCGGCGGCGTGACGCAGGCCGACATCGACGGCATCGCCACCAGCATCGAAGGCGTGATCACCAGCCTCAAGAACCTCGATCCGATTCCGCCGGACACAGGTTCGCTGCCGACGCCGTAGTCGCGAGCAAGATCGAGCCATCAGCGACGAGAGCACCACTCAGCGGCGTGCGAGCCAATGTAGTCGAGACACCAGCATTGCCGAGCGAGCCAACCCAGCCGTGGGCACCAACGATGCCGAGCGAGCCACGCGCCTTGTGAGCACCAAGTACACCGAGCGCGATTCCATTGCAGGAGATCGCGTTTCTTGACAAAACAGATTCACCGCCACGTGCTCAACTTGGGTGCCGGCGTTCAAAGCACGACGGTGTACTTGATGTACGTGGCCTCCGAGATCCAACCGGCCATCGAGTGCGCCGTCTTCGCCGACACCGGCGAGGAACCGGAGACCATCTACCGGCATCTCGATTGGCTGCGGTCCTTGAACGGCCCGCCCATCGTGACGGTGAGCACCGGCAAATTAGGGGACGACCTCCAGCGCGGCCGGAATTCCACCGGCCAGCGGTTCGCGTCGATCCCGGCGTACACGGCGGCGCGCGAGGGTCACAAGATCGGAATCGTTCGCCGGCAATGCACGCGCGAATACAAGATCGAACCCATCGAGCGGTACATCCGCGCCGAACTCCTGGGAATGGCGCGTGGCCAGCGGGTGCCGAATGGGATCACTGTCTTCCAGTCCTACGGCATCTCGATGGACGAGGCGGGCCGCTCGATCCGGATACGCGACCGCCTGGCGGATCGCCACTGGTTGACGCCGGTGTTCCCGCTGCTCGACCGGCAGATGACGCGCGGAGACTGCTACCAGTGGCTCCAGCGTTTCGGCGTGCCGCATGAGGTTCAGAAGAGCGCATGCGTCTTCTGCCCGTTCAAGTCGAACGCCGAGTGGCGCCGGATGCGCGACACCGATCCGGAGAGTTGGGCGCGCGCGGTTGAGATCGACAACGCGCTCCGCGTTCCTGGCAACGTGGTGAACCGGAATCTCGATCAGAAGTTGTACGTGCACGTCAGTTGCGTGCCGTTGGAGAAAGCGGTCCTCGGGCCGGACGATGATCCGCGCCAGTATTACCTCGGCCTCAATTGGACGGCAGAGTGCGCGGGGATGTGCGGCGTGTGAGGGATGTGGAACGAGCGGTTGGAACAGGCGGCTGCCGAGATGCGCGAGCGCAATCTCGCACAGCAGCAGCAGGAGATTGTCGCCACGTACCCGCGTCCCGCGCGGACTGGGGAAAGCCGCCAGAGCCAGCGCGCCGGTTTGGACGCGGCACGAGCTCGTCACGCCGCTAGCGCGCGGGAACGCCAGGACGACGCGATAGTGCTTCCTGCTGCGGTGCCGGCGATCCCGGATCACATTGATCCGCGGGCTTTGCCGCCACGCAAGGCGCTTGGCCGGCCCAAGGGCATGAAGCGGATGGCGCAGGAGCTCTATCCGGTCTGTCCACGATGCAACGGCTCGAACGTGATTCGGCGAGGTGTCCCGAAGGGGCTCCAGCAGTACCGATGCAAGGACTGCCAGCGGAACTTCGCCGGACGCGGGGTCCGGCTTTTGGAGCCGGTTGTCGTCAAGCTCATCTGCTACCGGTGTGGTGCCGAGGGCCGGAACATGGGGCCGTCGCCGGACTCCGGACGCACCGGCTACTGTGCGATGTGCCGGAAACGGTTCATCCAGGGCGGCAGGAACGAGCTCGCGAAGTACCACCTGTTGCTGGACCGACGCATCGCCGAGTTGAAGTTGCCGGAAGACGTCAAGGCTGAGGTGCTCCAGATGGCGTACCGCGACGTGCTCGAAGGCGCGGGCTACTGCTGGACCGTGGAGCTGAAGACGAAGGAGGCTTGGCGGAATGCGCGTGGCGAGTATGGCCAGCGTGGATCGGACGACCGGACGTATCGGCGGGTAGCCGAGGGACAGAGGGTTTATGACTACGGCGATTGAGACGCTCTTCGGCACGGTCCTCGTTCCGCAACCGGATCCGGGATCGAAGGGCATGACCGCCGACGAGATCCGGATCGTCGAGGCGTTGTACGGTTGCTCGTTCTCTCCTGGGAGCAGCCAGAAGAGGTTCGTCCGGAACATGCTTCACCGCGATCGCGCCAAGCCGTTGACCGACCGCCAGCGCGCGTACCTATGGGCCATCGCGTGGTCCTGGCGCAGACAGTTGCCCGGCTCGCTTGTGCGGTTGGCGGGTGAGTATAGCGGCGGTGTCGGGATTCGTGGACGGAAGGTGCTGGAGGCCACGGCGTGATGCTGTCGTACTGGAGGCGTGTCGCCGCACCGATCATCGCGAAGGTACTTCAGGACACCGCAGGCCAGCCCGCGCGTGAAGTCCGGGCCGCGTTGTTGAAAGCGTATCCGTTCGGTCCTCGGAAACATCATCCGTATCGCATCTGGCGCGATGAGGTCCGGACGCAGATGGGTCGCCGGAAGTTGGACAACCGTGTTCGGAAGGCGCAGGGACGGGAGCCAGAACCGCCCGATCCTCGGCAGACCGCGCTATTCGCATGAGTATTGCGCCGACTTTTATGAAGACCAGGGCCCAGATCGCATACGAAGCCTACTTCGAAGCAGCGGGCGGCAAGTCGCTCGCGACCGGCCAACCGTTGCCTCAATGGGACGCGCTCTCGCCGGAGATTCGTGCGGCGTGGGAAGCGGCCGCCGTCGCGGTAATGAAGTCGGTAGGACAGGACATCATCAGGTACGCCGAATGAACTTTCAGGCGGTCGCCGTCCAAATGGCGCGGCGCATTGAGATTTGGCCGCTTGACCGGTTGAAGCCGTACGCGCGCAACGCGCGCACGCACTCGGATGCGCAGGTCGCACAGATCGCAGCATCGATTGTGGAGTTCGGCTTCAACAACCCGATCCTCGTCGACACCGGGGAAGGGATCGTGGCCGGCCACGGGCGCCTCCTGGCGGCGCGGAAGTTGGGTCTCGCTGAATGTCCGGTGGTGGTGCTGGACCACTTGAGTGAGACCCAGCGTCGCGCATATATCATCGCGGACAACAAGCTCGCGCTCAACGCAGGGTGGGACGAGAAGATGCTGGCCGTGGAGTTGCGCGAACTCGATGCTGCCGGGATGGACCTGGGCACCGTGGGATTCTCCGATGTCGAGTTGGAGGACCTGTTCGTCGACGAGGAGCCGGAGTCGCCGCGCGATGTCGAGGAAGAAATTCCGGACGAGCCGGCCAATCCGGTCACCCGGCCTGGCGACGTGTGGGTGATTGGGAAGCACCGGTTGATTTGCGGCGATTGCCGGGATCGGAATACTCTCGGAATGTTATTCCCGGTTCATGCGCGCGCGAACGTGGTGATCACCTCGCCGCCGTACGCAAAGCAGCGGGACTACGACACCACGAGTGGCTTCACGCCGATCCCGCCAGAGCAGTACGTCGCCTGGTACGCTGCCGTGGCTGCCGGTGTGGAATCGGTCCTCGCGCCGGACGGATCGTACTTTCTGAACATCAAAGCCCACGCCGATGAAGGCGAGCGGAACTTGTACGTGATGGATCTCGTCCTCGCGCACAAGCGGCTGTGGGGCTGGCGCTTCGTTGACGACCTTTGCTGGCGGAAAACAGACAATGGCGTGCCTGGCGGTTGGGGAAATCGCTTCAAAAACGCATGGGAACCTGTGTTCCACTTCTGCCGCCAGCAAGAGATCAAGTTCCGGCCGAAACGGGTCGGACACGAGTCGGAGGATTGTTTTGATTACAGCCCCAACAATCCGAAGTCGAAGTCCGGCAGCGGGCTCCTGGGAACTGGCGCGCGTGGCGCCGCAGCCGATGGCGGGAAGAACCAGTCGGCCTGGCAGCGTTCGCGTAGCAGCCTGACTAGTGACTCGGATGGCCGGCGCGCTGGTGTGGCGCGGCCATCCAACGTAATCGAGGTCAAGAGCGAGTCGAGCCAGGGATCGCACTCGGCTCCGTTCCCGCGCGCGCTGGTGGAGTTTTTTGTGCTCGCGTATTCGGATCCGGGCGATGTGGTCTTCGATCCGTTCTGCGGGTCTGGAACCACGATAGCCGCCGCGGAGTTGCTCGGGCGCACCGGGTACGGAACAGAGCTCTCGCCGGCCTACTGCGACGTGATCGTCCGGAGGCTTATGGCGTTGACCGGGAACGACGCGGCGATGGACGTTACCGGAGAAACATTCGCAGCGGTCGCCGAGGCGCGTGGCGTTCCGCTCGATCAGGCCTTAAACCCCAAGGCGAACGACTCGCGCGCCATCAAGCACAACGGGCCCAATCCACATTACGGGTCCAAGCGAAAAGCTTCGTAAGCCATTCGAAGTGCGAGAACCACCGCCTCCGAGCGAGCCAGTCCGCAGAGAGCACCAGGGGAGATAGCGAGCCATTGAGCCGACATGGACCATGTCCAACGAGCGATCTTCCATCAGTTAACTGACAAAAGGAGAAAACCAGTATGCCCGAAGTCGCGACGCCGAATCAGGCGGAACGTGAATTTGAAACCGGATCGGACGAGTTTTTCAAGTCCCACTCCGAACTGACCGCAGCCAACGCCAAGCGGACCTACGATGAGTACCAGCACGCCGGTCTGGAACACATCCGGAACAACCAGAGGTTGTTCGATCAGGCCGCATCCAACTTGCAGACGCAGTTGGCATCTATCAACAACATCACGACGCAGCACCTGCAGAACGCGGTTGCGGCGGCGCATCAGATCAACCAGAACGCGATCGAGACCGCGAACATGACGGCCAAGCAGGCTGTGAAGCACGCGGACGTCGCGGCGGATGCGATGTGGAACCCCGTGCAGCAGGGCACGGCAGATACGCTCACCGCCACCGGCTACACGCCGAATCGCGCCGTCGATACGGCGACCGCCGGTGTCAGCGTCTCGGCCGAGGCGGTGGCTGCCGCCGTTGCCAAGCAGGTCGACGCGACCGTTACGCCGGTCGTTGCGGTCCTGCAGCAGTTGATTCAGGCGCTCGCTACGGCGACGACCGCAATCGCCAACACGGTCAACCAGACCCAGCCCAAGAGCTAGGGGACCACAACAATGATCGCGCAGAACGGAACCAAGCATCCTGCGAGTGCCACGAATTCCGTGTGCGTTCTGCGCGATCTCGCTATTGAACGCTGGCCAATCGACAAGCTCGTGCCCTACGCGAGGAACGCGCGCACGCACTCCGATGCGCAGGTCGCACAGATCGCGGCATCGATTGTGGAGTTCGGGTGGACCAACCCGATCCTCGCTGGCAGCGACGGCGTGATCGTCGCCGGCCATGCGCGCCTGGCTGCCGCACGCAAGTTGGGTATGACCGAAGTGCCGGTCATCGTCCTTGATCACCTCACGCCAACGCAGCGGCGCGCGCTGGTCCTCGCCGACAACCGCCTGGCGCTCAACGCCGGATGGGACGAGGAGATGCTGAGGGTCGAACTGGCCACACTGAAAGAGGAGAACTTCGACCTTGACGTGGTCGGCTTCACCGACGAGGAGGTCGATGCGTTCCTCTCGGACGAGGAGCCGAACCAAGGGCTGGTCGAAGACGATGCGGTTCCGGACCAACTAGCGAAGGTCGTCACCGTCCGTGGCGACTTGTGGCTCCTGGGAGACCACCGGTTGCTATGCGGCGACGCCACGCAGATGGCCGACGTCGAGAAAGTCATGGCTGGCGGGCTGGCCGATATGGTCTTCACCGATCCGCCCTACAACGTCGACTACGAGGGCAAGACTGCGAAGAAGCTCAAGATCGGCAACGATGCCCTCGGCGGTAAGTTCTATGAATTCCTGCGCGACGCCAGCGCGAACATGCTGGCGGTCACCAAGGGCGCGATCTACATGTGCATGTCCTCGTCGGAGTTGCACACGCTTTATGCGGCCTTCCTGGATGCCGGTGGTTACTGGTCCACCTACGTGATCTGGGCCAAGCACCACTTCACGTTGGGCCGGTCGGATTACCAGCGCATGTACGAGCCGATCCTGTACGGTTGGCGCAAGGGCGCGGAACACTTCTGGTGCGGCGCGCGCGACCAGGGGGACGTGTGGTTCATCAAGCGGCCGGCGAGCAGCCAGGAGCACCCGACCATGAAGCCGGTCGAGCTCGTCGAGCGCGCCGTCCGGAACAGCAGCAAGTCGCGCGATACGATCCTGGACCCGTTTGGCGGGAGTGGGACGACGATGATCGCGTGTGAGAAGGCGGGCCGGCAGGCGCGCCTGGTGGAGTTGGAGCCGAGGTACTGCGACGTGATCATCCGTCGATGGCAGGAGTGGACTGGCGACGTCGCTCGCCACGCCGAGTCGGGCCGCGCATTCAACGAAGTTGCGGCCGAAATCGAGGCAAGGGTCGCCTGAAGCAGGAAAGCCGCCAGCAGGACGCTGGCGGCAAGGAAGGATAGGTTCACCACTCGATGCCGTGTTCGATGGTGTCGACGCGATAGTAGTCGTATCCGAAGAGGCCGTCTTCGAGGTGCTGGATTTCGATGCTGGTGTACTCGTCAGCCTCGATCAGTTTGGTGGCGGCGGCGCGGGCGGTTGCCTCGTCGGCCATCCACGCTCTCTCGTGGCTGGTGATCACGCAACCGTGCTCGGCGTCGTAGAGGCGGTACGGGGAAGGTGCTGGCATGCTGGTCTCTACAGTTCGATCGCGAGGAATTCGGCGGCTACGCGGTGCTCGCCGTCCAAGCCGCGCGCCCAGATCTTGTAGATGTACGGGCAAAGACGGTCATGCTCGGGCTGGCGGATGCGGCGTCTCCAGTCGTCGCGGGCTTCGTCGCGTCCTTCGCCGATGGTTGCTACGACGCCAAGCGGCTCGTAGTGGCCGTCTTCGTCCTCGACGATCAGTGTTGCCAGCCCAAGGTCGGTGTTGGCGGTCAGTTTGATCGCAAAACCAGGCGTGGCAGCCTGCTGCTTGCGCTTATTGGCGGTGGCGGTCTTCATACATGACGATTCATCGCTCGGGTTGGCCCCGGAAGCAAGCAAAATCGGACTCCACAAACAGAAACGCCGCCAACCTCGCGGGCGGCGGCGTGATTTCGCGGTGGAGGCGACTACTTGGCGATGTGGTACGTCCGCTCCCCTGCGTCGTTCTTGCTGGACTCCACCGTCAGGCCCATCTTCTTGGTCAGTTGGCCCGAAATGAAGCCCCTAATCGAGTGGTTCTGCCAGTCGGTGGCCTTGGCGATCTCGGCCATCGTCGCGCCATCCTTGCGGCGCAGGAGGTCGAGGACGATCTCCTTCTTGCTGCCTTCGCGCGGGGTGGCGGTTTTGGCGGCTTTGGACGCCTTCTTGCTGGCCTTCTCCTTGGACTTCGGCGCGCTCTTGGCTGCCGTGTTGGGGGAGGCGCTCTTTGCGGCCTTCTTGGCCTCCTTCTTGGCCTTGGGCGCGCCCTTTTTCTGGCTGGCGCCCTTCTTCGAGGAGGCCTTCTCCGGCGCGACGTTCGCGCCCTGTTCCGCAACAGCGGCGGTTTCGGTAGCAACTACGGCTTCATTCGTCATGATCGTTCGGTTTCCCTTTCGGCGGCTTATATCCGCGCATGACGATTCATCACTCTGGTCGCCCCTGAAAGCAAGCGCTTTTCGAAGGAAGTTTTTATGGCAGTAATGAGCCAGCGGGCATACGCCCGCCACCGTGGGGTGGCGATCAACGCCGTCCAAGCGGCGATCCAGAGTGGCCGGATTTCGACCTCACCGGACGGCCAGATCGATTCCGACGTCGCGGACAAGGAGTGGGCTCGCAACACCAGGCAGCAGGCACCGCCGACCGGCGCGCGCCGCACGCAATCGGACGACGAAACCGAGGTTTTCGGCGCAAGCCAATATAACAAAGCACGAGCGGTGCGCGAGCACTACCAGGCACGGCTGGCCAAGTTGGAGTACGAGGAGAAGACCGGCAAGTTGGTTCCGGCCGACGAGGTAAAGATAGCGGCGTTCAATCTGTTCCGCCGTTACCGCGACCACATGTTGAACATCGCCGACCGGGTGGCGGCGATCCTTGCTGCCGAGACCGAGGCGGCGAAGTGTTACGAGATCCTCTCGACCGAAATCAGGAAGGCATTGAATGAATTTGCCGACGCCAACGGCTGAGGAGATCTATTCTGCGGCGGCGGCGGCCGGAATGCGTCCGGACCCGCTGCTGACGATCTCCCAGTGGGCCGACAAATACCGGACGTTGTCCCAACGGGCCAGCGCTGAGCCAGGCCCGTGGCGCACGGATCGGACGCCATACCTGCGCGAGATCATGGACTGCCTCTCGCCGTCCTCGCCGATTGAGCGCACGGTCTTCATGAAGGGCGCGCAGATCGGCGGTACGGAGTGTGGCAACGACTGGATCGGCTATGTGATCCACCAGGCGCCAGGCCCGATGATGGCGGTCCAGCCAACCGTGGAGATGGCCAAGCGCAATTCGAAGCAGCGCATCGACCCATTGATTGATGAGTCGGAAGTGCTACGCGCTCTGGTGAGCGATCCCAGGTCGCGCGATTCCGGCAACACGATGCTGTCGAAGGAATTCCCTGGCGGCGCCCTGGTTATGACCGGCGCAAACAGTGCCGTCGGCTTGCGTTCGATGGCGGCGAGGTATCTGTTTCTCGATGAAGTTGACGCCTATCCTGGCGATGTCGAGGGAGAGGGCGATCCCATCAATTTGGCTTTGGCCCGCACGCGCACGTTTGCGCGACGCAAGGTCTTCATGGTCTCGACGCCGAAGATCACCGGCATGAGCCGGGTCGAAAAGGCGTATGAGGACAGCGACCGCAGGCAGTATTGGGTGCCGTGTCCGCTCTGCCGCGAATTCCAGGTCCTTAAGTTCGCCCAGTTGAAGTGGCCGAAGGACGAACCGGAGAAGGCAGTCTACGCCTGCGAGCACTGCGGGCAGGACATCCAGAACCACCAGAAGCAGTGGATGCTCGCGCGCGGCCAGTGGCGCGCGAATCCAGGCCCAAAATGGGATCGCATCACGGCCGGCTTCCATTTGTCCGGATTGTACTCGCCGGTTGGTTGGTTCTCGTGGGGTGATGCGGCCAAGCAGTTCGACCAGGCGCAGAAGGACCCAACGCTGCTCCAGGTGTTCGTGAACACGGTGCTGGGCGAGACGTGGACGATGATGGGCGAGGCGCCGGACTGGAAGCGCCTGTACGACCGCCGCGAGACCTACAAGTTGGGCACGGTCCCAGATGGCGGAATGTTCCTCACGGCTGGCGCGGACGTCCAAGCCGATCGCATCGAGGTCGAAGTTGTCGCGTGGGGACGCGGCAAGGAGTCGTGGTCGATTGATTACAGGGTCTTCGAAGGAGACACCTCGCGCCAGGCGGTCTGGGAAAAGCTCACTGCAATGCTGAATGAGACTTACCGGACCCAGACCGGAATCGATCTCGCGATTCTACAGGTGGCCGTGGACTCGGGCTACGCGACCACCGAGGTTTATCAGTGGGCTCGCCGGCAGGGTGGCCGCGTGCTGGTGATCAAGGGCGACGTTCGCTCTACGGCGCTTCTTGGTGCGCCCGCGCCGATTGAGGTTGGACCCTTCGGCGCCAAACTGAAGCGCGGAGTAAGAGTTTGGCCTGTCAACTCCGGGATGGCCAAGGAGGAGTTGTACCGGTGGCTCAGGCTCGACCGTCCGACCGACGAAGATCTCGAAAAGGGAATCTCGTTTCCCACTGGCTACTGCCACTTCCCGCGTTACAGCGAGGAGTACTTCCAGCAGATCACTGCTGAGCAACTGGTAACCAAGCTCGTCAAGGGCTATCGGCGACACGAGTGGGTCAAGATGCGCCCGCGCAACGAGGCGCTCGACTGCCGCGTGTACGCGCGCGCGGCCGCTGCGCGGGCAGGGATTGATCGGTTCACGGACAAGCATTGGGCGGATATCGAAGCCAGGTTGAAACCGAAGCCCGTGGAGAAGCTGGTGATCTCCACGTCGGACGACGAAGCAAGAGAGCCGAGGGACCTTACGTGGCTCGGGGGACGGGGAAAGAAGTGGCTCGGAAGATGAAGATCAAAGGCCTGCAACCAGGCGAGACGCCGGCACAACCGCATCCGCAATCGGACCGCGTTTGGGAGTATGCGACGGTCACTGCTGAGGCGGAGTCGCAGGACTTGCTCGCGAATTATGGCGCGCGCGGGTGGGAACTCGTCGCTGTCGTGAAGGAGTTCGGGACGCGGGTGGTCTTCTACTTCAAGCGGAGGCGGCAGTAATGGCTTGGGTGCAATCCGATCTGGACGCCATCGACAAGGCGATTGCGAGCGGCGAACTGACCGTCCACTTCGCCGACCGCTCGGTGACCTACCGCTCGCTCGATGAGCTTCTCAGGATTCGGGCTCTGATTATGGACAACTTGCAGAGCCAGACGGGAACGACTCCGGAACGCTTCAGTTTGGCGAGGACTTCGAAGGGATGAACTGGCTGGACAAAGCAATCTCGTGGGTGGCGCCGGAAGCCGGCCTGCGTCGCGTGCGCGCGCGTCGTGCGGCAGAGCTCGTGGTGCGTCTCGCCTACGAGGGTGCGCGCACGGGCCGACGAACCGATGGCTGGATCGCCACAGGCAATTCCGCCAACGCTGAGATCGCGGTGGCTATCTCGAAGCTCCGCGAGCGGTCGCGCGATCTGATCCGGAACAACGCCTGTGCGTCGCGCGCTGTCGCCGAGGTTATCGGCAATGCCGTCGGAACGGGGATCACGGCGCAGTCGCGCACCGGCGCGCCGGAGTTGAATAGCCAGATCGATAGCGCCTGGCTGGATTGGATGGAGCAGTGCGATGCCGATGGGCAGGCCGATTTCTACGGCCTTCAGGTGCTCGTGGCGAGGACGGTCTTCGAGAGCGGCGAGTGCCTCGTTCGGTTCCGCCAGCGCAAGAGTTCTGATGGCTTGAAGATTCCGCTCCAGTTGCAGGTGTTGGAGCCGGACTATCTCGATCACACGAAGACGCAGAAGACGGATACCGGCTACATCATCCAGGGCGTGGAATTCGATCTGGTTGGACGCCGCACGTACTACTGGCTGTACGGCCAGCATCCCGGTGACGTGGTCCGGACTGGCGTGCGCGGAGGCATCGGATCTCTTCAGTCCGTCCGCGTGCCGGCGAGCGAGGTCCTGCACATCTACCGGAAGGACCGGCCTGGTCAGGTGCGTGGCGTGCCGTGGCTCGCGCCGGTGATCATCACGTTGCGCGACCTCGACGAATACGAGGAAGCGGAGTTGGTCAGGAAGAAGATCGAGGCCTGCTTTGCAGCGTTCGTGACGCAACCGCAGGGCGCCGATGGCCCGATGATTGGAGCGGCAGACGCCGCGACCGATGGGACAAGCTCGACGAGCTCCCCCCATCGCGTGGAGTCGTTCGAGCCGGGCATGATCGAGTACCTAAAGCCCGGTGAGGAGATCACGTTCGCGGCGCCCACTTACGCAGCGGGATATCGCGATTACGTCGCCGCCAAGCAGGCGCAGATCGCCACGGGCCTGCAACTGACCTATGAGCAGTTGACCGGCGACCTCTCGCGCGTGAACTATTCGAGCTACCGTGCCGGCCTGCTGAGTTTCCGGAACGGCATCGAGATGTTCCGGTGGGCATCGTTCATTCCGATGTTCTGCATTCCGGTGTGGGACCGCGTCATGCAGGTTGCGTTCGCGGCGGGCGCGATCGCGGAGGCTGGCCCGTTCAAAGTCGAGTGGACGCCGCCTGGTTTCGGCAGCGTCGATCCGTACAAGGACTCGGTCGCGACGTTGAACCGCATCCGCATGGGGACGCTCACACTGCGGCAAGCCATCGCGGAGCAGGGCTATGACCCAGATGCGCAGATCGAGCAGATTGCTGAAATCAACCGGGTCCTCGACGAGAAAGGGATCGTGCTGGATTGCGACCCGCGCAAAGTCAGCAAGACCGGCACAGAGCAGGCCAGCGTGAAGGAAGAGGGCGGCAACCAGCCGCAGGAGGTGAAGTGATTATGGCTACGGAAACCGACATCCAGATTCAGCATCGTGTTCGCGATTCGGACGGTAAAGAGAAGGTGCAGCGGTCCAAGGCCGAAGTCGTTCACCTCGACGGCCGCACTGAGATTGGAGAGGTGCCGCACCAGCGGTTGCTCGTCCAGTTGGCGAAGACCGACAGCGAGAAGCGCTCCGCGGAGATGACGTGGTACACGGGCGCGACCGTGCGCCGGTACGGTTGGGGCGGGCCGTTCAATCTGTCGTTCAGCATGGACCCAGCGCACGTGCGCATGGGCCGGCTGGCGAGTGGTAGTGCGCCGTTGCTCGATTCCCACAACGACTGGAAGCTCAACGATGTTCTTGGCGTCATCGACAGGGCATGGATCGAGGGCGGTGTCGGCAAGGCGAGTGTGCGGTTTTCGAACCGCGATCAGGTGACCCCGGTCTGGAAGGACGTTGAGGATGGCATCCTTCGCAACGCCTCGATGGGCGTCGCGATTCACAAGCTCAAGGAGACGACGAAGGAAGGCGACCAGATCAAAAGCTATCTGGCTGTCGACTGGGAGCCGGAGGAAGTTTCGGTCGTGCCCATCGGGGCAGATCCGGGCGCTGGGTTCCGGGCGTCGGATCAGGAGCAGTTTTTCCAGATCGAGCAGGAACAGGTTTTGCGGGCAACCAGCCCAAAGGAGAAAGAAGTGGAACAACAGGAAACCACTACCAAACCGGGCGATCAGGCCCGCACGGAAGTGAATCTGGATGCGGAACGGCAGGCCGCTGCGCTGGCCGAACGCACCCGCGTCGTGGAACTGCGCAAGGTCTGCCGGTCGCTGAATCTCGATGAAGCATTGGCAGAGCAGCACATCGAGAAGGGAACGTCCGTTGAGGACTTCCGCAAGCTCGCCATCGACGAGAAGGCGAAAAAGACTGCTGGTCCTCCTGACACGGGGGTACGCGTCGATCGGGATGAGGCCGATGTGCGGCGGGCTGGCATGGCGGCGTCCCTGCTCTTCCGGTTCGACCCGACGAAGTACCCGCTCAAAGACGACCTTGGCCGCGACTTCGTGGGCCTGACGCTGCTCGATCTGGCGCGCGAGTGTCTGGAGGCTGGCGGGAAGCGCAGCACCCGGCGCATGCACCGCAACGAGATCGCGGCGCTCGCTCTCAGCACGTCGGACTTCCCGAACATCCTGGCCGACGTCGCCAACAAGACCCTGCGGCAGGCTTACGACGCCTACCCGCAGACGTTCAAGCCGTTCTGCCGCCAGCGGTCGGCGTCGGACTTCAAGAACATCAACGCGATGCAGTTGGGTGAGGCTCCGCAACTCCTCAAGGTCAACGAGAAGGGCGAGTTCACTCACGGGTCGATCGCCGAATCGAAGGAGACCTATAAGCTCCTGACCTACGGCCGGATCGTTTCCCTCACCCGGCAGACGATCATCAACGATGATCTGAGCGCGTTCACTCGCATCCCGGCTGGATTCGGTGTTGCGGCGGCGACTCTCGAAAGCGACACGGTGTGGGGCATCGTTACCGCGAATGCGGCGATGGCCGATGGCACCGCCCTCTTCCACGCGAATCACTCGAACCTCAACTCGGGCGGCGGCAGCGCGCTTGCGCTCGCGGGCCTCGGCACCGGTATGGCGAACATGGCCAAGCAGAAAGGTCTCGACGGCCTGACCACGCTCAACCTGCAGGGGCGCTATATCGCGGTCCCGGTGGCGTTGCAGTTGACCGCGTTCCAGTTGATCGCAGCGAATTTGGCTCCTGCCGTATCGGCGAACCTCGTTCCCGAGTATCTCCGGGCGTTGATGCCGATCGCGGAGCCTCGGCTTGATGCGTCGAGCGCTACGGCTTGGTACCTGTTCGCGTCGCCTGACCAGATCGACACCATCGAGTATGCGTACCTCGAGGGAAATGAGGGCGTGTATCTCGAAACGCGGCAGGGCTACGACGTCGATGGCGTCGAGATCAAGGCGCGGCTCGACTTCGGCGCCAAGGCCATCGATTTCCGGGGCATGCAGAAGAACGCTGGCGCTTAATCGCACGGCACAGAAAGGAGAAAAGGAATGAAGAACTATGTTCAGCATGGCGAAACCATCACGCTCACTGCGCCGTATGCGGTGAGCTCGGGCGGCGGCGCGCTGGTGGGCTCCATCTTCGGCGTGGCCTCGGCAGACTACGCGAACGCGGCCGAGGGAGAGTTCCAGACCTGCGGGGTCTTCGATCTCACGCGTGAAACCGGAGGCAGCACGGGCTTTTCGGCGGGCGCGCTCATCTACTGGGACAACACCAACAAGCGCATCACCAAGACCTCGAGCGGCAACAAACTGATCGGGGTGGCGGTCAAGGACGCCGCCGACGGCGACGCTACCGGGCGCGTGCGCCTGAACGGGGCGTTCATCTCGTAGCGATGGCGTTCACCGATTCAGTCGGTCGTGTGGATGATGCCTGCTTGCGGACCTTCGGGCGTGACGTCGCGTACACGCCCGAGGCTGGCGGGCCGGCAACCGTCCGCGCGATCTTCAACCCGACGCAGCAGACCGAGGGTAGCGCGCCTGGCGTGTATGCCGTCGTGTTCTGCCGCGAGGCCGACTTGCCCGCGCCGCCGGTGCGGGGCGATGAGGTCACCGTGGACGACGCCGTCTACAAGGTCTACGACATCGAGGCTGACTACGGCGGCGGCTTAGTCCTCCGTCTGCGCCAGCATTCGTGAGGTCCACATGGCATCGGTTCGGGTCTTCTTCAAGAAGCAGGTCCGGCTTGACCGGCTCAATTTCCGGCAACAGTCGATGCTCAAGATTGGCACGGTCGGCGTCGCGGCGGTGAAAAACCGCCTGGCTGCCGCCCAGGGACCCGATGACGGTGCCGCCAAGCCGCTTACAAAACGGTACGCCATCTGGAAGACGAAGATGGGCAAGGGCAACCGCCGGAACCTCGTGTTCTCCGGCGAGATGCTCCGCAACTTCATGGTCCGGACGGTGAGTGAGAACCGGGCCAAGGCGTCGGTCACCGGCCGCTCCACGATCAAGACGATCCGGAACAAGCGCGGCAAGTTGATCGGCGTCGAGAACAAGGTCAAGGCGTGGGTCACGAACAAGATTCAACCGTGGATGGTCTTCTCGCCCAGGAACGAGAAGGCCGTCGTCGAGGCCGCGAACCGCGTGCTCACCGAAGCGGCTCCGCGTCTGGTGCTGGAACGCCAGTTGGGGATTAAGGCATGATCGATCCTTCCGAAATCGTCAACAATCTGGTCGCGATGCTGCGCGACATCCCCGACCTGGTACAGGAGATGGGCGGCGATCCGGACAAGATCTACGCCTACCACGACGAGTACCCGAAGAACGTCAGCCTGGCGCAGGCGATCCACAACATGCCCACGCCGTCGATCATGGCGGTCTGGCAGGGCACACAACCAGGGGCGTTCGGCGGTGTGGACGTTTGGAAGCACCAGATCACGCTGTTCCTCCGCGCGCGCGACACATTCAACGGCGATACGCCGAGCACGTACTACAAGCTCTTCCGGTTGATCACGAAGGGCATCCCGACGGCGACCGGGCAGGAGATGCTCAACGCCACCGTCCACTCCGCGTGCAACGCGATGGATTTGCCGTTGATTCAACGGCAGACTGACGCCGAGGCGCTCGACTATTTTGAAGTTCCACTTTCATTCACCGAGATGGGAGACCAGTGATGCCGAACAAAGTTTGGATGCGGCCACCCTTCGGCGAGGGCGAGCCGAAGGAGGTTGAAGCAACGCCCGCTGTATTAGTCCCGCTTATGGCTGCTGGCTGGAACCAGTGCGAGCCGCCGGCCACCCAGGAGGTAAAGACCAATGTCGACGACTAGGCTTCAGGAAGTACTGGTCTGCTTTGGGAAACAGAAGCAGACGGACATCGTGACCCCGCAAGCGGCGGCGGCGATGTGGCGATTCAGCAAATTGAACGCCGCGCTCGCCAATCCGAAACTCGGAGTGGAGACCGACGCCGAGGAGTACGGCAAAGGCCACGAGTTTCCGACCGCGACGTTCAAGACGGCGTGGGACGTCAACGGCGCACTGGAGAAGTACCTCTCGGCCGAGATGGCGGCGTGGGCGATGGCGTTCGGCTTGGGCAAGGTCGTGAAGTCCGGAACGAATCCGAACTTCACCTACACCTGTTCTCCGCTATTCCCGGCGAACGGGGACGCCGCAGAGCTTCCCTACTTCTCGTTCCTGGAGCAGATCCGTCCTGGCGCCGGTGTGGTGCTGGACCGTCAGGCGGTCGGTTGCGCCATCGAGTCGTGGCAGATCGCCATCGGATCGGGACCGGGCCGCGCCAACAGCAAGCTCACGGTCGAGTTTGTCGGGTCCGGCAAGGTCATCGATTCCGCGACCGGCATCACCGTGCCCGCCGCGACCGCGGAGAAGCTCCTGCCCGCTGCGTCGCTCGCACTCACGATCAACGGGGTCAATTACGTGAGCAGCAAGAACATCGTGTCGCTGGAGACCGGTTGGAAGAACAACATCCGGATGGATGCTGGTTTCTTCCCCGGATCCGGCTTCCAGTCCGCGGGTGACGGGTCGTCTGGCGCGATCCGCGGCCGGTTGGAGTTCGGCAACCGCCAGGGCAACTTGAAGTTCGTCGCGCGCTTCGACAACTCCTCGACGGAGTACACGAAGCTCAAAAACCAGACCACCGGTACCGCTGTCATCACAGTCACCTTCGACGCGAATAACTCGCTCGAAATCACATGGCAGAAGATGGCGTTCTCTGTGGTCGACCTGGGCGAGACCGATCAGATCCTCACGGTCTCGGTCGATTGCACCCCGCTCTACGACGCCACCAACGGCGTCATTTCCGCAGTTGCCAAGTGCAACGTGGACCAGATCTGCCAGTAGACAGGACCCGATGGATACCCCCGTTTTTGACGCGAGCATCAGCATCGCGATGAACCTGCGCACGCAGGATGGAGTGAAGACCATTCGCGTGCGCTTCCCGTCCGACGAGGAGTGGATCGAACGCCAGCGTCGCCGGAAGGTCATTGTGAAGGACCTGGGGCGTGGCGCCTCGGAGACTTCCATCGTGAACCGCGAGGACGCGGATGCATCGCTGTTGGCGAAGATCCGCACGGAGCCGGATGGCCCCGAGGTCGATCCCTTCGAGGCGGCAAAGCTCATCGAAGAGTTGGCCACCTGCGACGTTGATGATGTGGTGCCGGTCGGCGAAGGCTTCCGGATCACCACGCGTGTCCTGGGCGCCACCACGACGCACCTGCTCAAGATCCCCACGGCCAAGGATCAGTTCGAGTACCGGCGCGGTTTCGCGCGCGTCATTGCGCTGCCGTTTGGCCGGCAGGAGCTCACCGTCAACATCGCCCCGGTCGGCGCGATGTACAAGCGGCTCATCGTGGCGACCGAAGGTTACGCCAGCAGCAACGTGCCCATCATTCACCAGGCGGTCGCCGTCCGCGCCGCGATGGATGCGCTCGATATGGCGTTCCAAGAGGACCGCGACGCAAATTTTCCGCCGGCCAGTCAGACCATTCAATAGGCGACTGGCCGGAGAATCCGTCTTTCCGGTTCCTTGTGCATTGGGCGATGCGGCGCGAGGAACTGTGCGACCCGCGCCTGTGTCCGGACTCGCCGGAGGACGGCGGCAAGTGTGACCACTGCCCGCTGGATAAGCTCGACGCCGCCCAGGTGTCGGAACGCGGGCTGGTGATCCGGTGCGCGCTGGAACTGATGGCCATGATGAAACTCGGCATGCACATCACGCCGGACGATGTCGGCGCCGATGAGGCCCAAGCAATGTTGATCATCGCCGAGGAGCGGGACTTGTTGGACCGGGAGAAGATGCCAGGCAATGGCCGATAGGAACAGGCTCGAACTGGTCGTCGAGGTGGACGTCGGCAAGGCGAACGCTTCGATCAAGAGCATCAATACCGGGCTGTCCGGAATGGAAGAAGCAGCCAGGCGTGCCGCCAGTGGTGCGTCTCATGGGATTGATGGCCTGACGGTCAGCATGGTCAAGGGCGCGGCGGCCGGCACGGTCCTCGCGCACGCGTTCGAGAAGGTTCTTGGCTGGCTGAAGGAGTACGGCACGGAGATCGTGAAGTATGCCGCCCGCACGCAGACGATGGGTGTCGTCACGACCCAACTTTCGAAGGTCAACGAGTACAACGCGGGCGCCGTGGGCCGGTTGGTGGAGCGCATCAAGCAATTGGGCATCTCTACGCAAGAGGCGCATGGCGTCGTCCAACGAATGATCTTCGCGGAGCTCGATCTCTCGAAAGCCACAGACTTGGCGCGCGTGGCTCAGGATGCGGCGGTGATCGCTGGCGTCAACTCGTCTGAAGCCCTGGAGAATATCATCCTCGGCATCACTACCGGCCAGACGCGATTGCTCCACACCATGGGCCTCCAGGTGTCCTTGGAGCAGACGATCCAGGAGGAGGAAAAGAAACGCGGCCACGCTCTCTCTGAGTCCGAAAAGCGCGAGGCGATGCTCAACAAGGTGCTCCAGGAGGGTGTGAAGATCCGGGGCACCTATGAAGCCGCCATGGGCACTGCTGGCAAGCAGATGACGTCGTTGACGCGCCTCTGGCAAGAGGCTAAGAACGCACTGGGCGAACAATTCCTGCCTGAGTTTTCGAAGTTCATCAAGATGTTGTCGGAGATGCTCGATTGGGTCCGCAAGAACGCCAGCGAGATCTCCGGCTTCATCAAAATGTTTGGCGCGACGGCGCTCGGTGCGGCCGTGGGCCAGTTCATCAGTTGGATGGCGGCGGCGAGGATTTCTGTGCTCGCTTTGAACGCTGCCATGGCGATCAATCCCTGGATCGCCGGCGGCATGCTGATCGCGGCGGCCGGTTATGTCGGCTACGAACAGTATCAGGAATACCAGCAACGGCAGCAGGCCCAGGAACAGGAGATGAAAGACGCAGCGATTCGAGCCGCGATCCAAAGGGGCCAAACGCTGGAGGATCTCAAGAAAGCCGGCTACTCCGAGCAGGAGATCAAGGAGGCGTTCTTCGGTCGGCGCAAATTGATGGGGATTCCAGGGCTACAGGAGAACGGAGACCTGTCCCTGGATTGGAAGGACTCCGGGGGCGTTAGCGTTGAGCGTGATCTTCAGGGCTTCCGATTGGTCTTTGCCAAGAAGCAAAAGACCGAGGCTGAGAAGCGAGCGGAGCAGGAGGCGCGGGAGTGGGCCGAAGAGGTGCGCAAGCACCAGGTGAGCGTCGAGAGGCAGTTTCGCGACGATGCCATCGCGAACCGTCCTGGCGTGATCACCGTGGGCGGGAAGCGAATGGAGGTCCCGTTGAGCGGCTACGCGAAAGAGGTCGCGGAGATGAACGCCAAGCTCGATAAAGCCACCACCGTGAACAAGGACGGCGTGGAGCGCTTCGTTCCGTTGAAGAAGAAGGCATGGGAATCCGTGATGGAGATCATGCGCGGCAAATGGATCGAGTTTCAGCAGAAACTCCACAAGGACACCAAGGAGTACTTCGCCGACTACGTCAGGGAGATGGAGGACGCGGACCACCGGCGGCGCGAGCTCGAGGTGAAGCAATTCCAGGAGCGGCTCGCCTATGACGAGAGGATTGCCGAGGCGAACATGCAGCACCTCGCGACCGTCTATGCGTTCGAGGAGCAGCGGGCTGGCTTTGACCGCGACGCACGTCTCCGGACGCTGGAGGCCTTCGACGCGCAGACGATTCAGCAAAAGGCATGGGTCGAGCAGCAGAGGGCGCAAATCGAGATCGATTACCTGGAGCGGGTCCACGAGGTCAAGCAGCGGCTCTTCGATCTGGAAACGTCGCAGCGGGTGATGGACTACGAACTGGAGATGAAGCGGCTCGGTTACAGCGCCAATCAGATCCAGCAGCGCATCGCCGAGTACACGCAACAGCGCGACCAGATCCGGCAGCAGCATCAGGAGGCGACGGACGTGGCCGTGGATGCGGCGCGCCAGAACGCCGCCAACCGGACTGCTGCCATGATTCGCGACCACAACCGGCAGATCTTCGATTCGTTCAAGCGCCAGGCCGAAGGCGTCTTCGACGCTCTGGTCACGAAGTCGCAGTCCGTGTGGTCGGCTATCGGCAATTCCTTCAAGACCGCGATGCTGACCGCGATCAAAGAAGTGGTCACCTCGCGCGTCGCGGCCACGCTGATGTACCTGTTCACCGGCCAGCGGACCACGTTCGCAGGTGGCGGTGCTGGTCCCGGCGGCGGTGGCGGCATCCTGGGCGGGCTGTTTGGGCTCGGCACGATTCCGGTATTCGGCGGCGGCGGCGGTGGAGGTTGGGGTCCCGGATGGACCGGCCCCAACCAGACACCGCCTGGCGGTATGGCTTTCGGCGGGATGACGCTCGCCGGGATCGCTGCCGGTGGCGTACCGGTCTTTGTCCCGGCTGGTGCTGGCGGTGCTGGCGGCAGCGCTGGCACCAGCACGAGTGGCGTCACGCGTGGCGGGCTGTTCAATTGGGGCGGCATGGTCGCCGGTTGGAAGGATGCGCTCACCCGGTTGGGCAACATCGGCTACGGCCCCAAGGGCGGCGACTTCGGTGGCGAGGTGGCCGGCTCCTACCGCGGAGTCGGCGGCTGGAAGGGCGGCGCGTTGCTGGCTGGTGGCGCTCTCCTCGCGATGGAAGGCTTGCGCCGTGGTGGTTGGTCCGGTGTGGGGATGACCACTGCTGGCGGCGCGATGATTGGGGCGAAGTTCGGCGGGCCCATCGGAGCGGCTATCGGTGCGGTCGCCGGTTTCGTGGCGGGCCTCGTTCGCTTGGGCATCAAGGGCGCGCAGGACAAGGCCAAGGACAAAATCAAGGCGCTCTACGGCGTGGATATCCAGGATAAGGAGATCCTGAAGCAGATCGTGGAGACTGCCAAGTCCGCGTTCGGTGGCAACCTCGACATGGCGATCCGATCACCGCAGATCCGCGACCTCATCCAGTTGTACGCCATGACCACGGGCCAGAACCCGAAGGGTATGCCGCAGTCTGTGACGCCGCTCTCACTGGTCGAGACCGGGGGCGGGCTCTATCAGGCGGCCAACTACCAGAACGGCACGCCCTTGTCCGGACTTGCCGGCCTTCCGTCGCTCGACCAAGTCGGCGGCGGTGTGGCGACGAACGCGGGCGGGACTATTGTGATTCCGCTCCAGATCGACTCGCAGACGGTCGGCAACGTGGTGATCCAGAACGGTCGCGTGGTGACGCAGGGCGCGATCACGGCAATGAAGAGCAATGCGGGCCGCAGGGAGATGACCGCCCTTCAGTTGGCTCCTGGGACGTTGGTGTCGTGATGCCTGGCGCGGTGCAGAACGCGGCGCCCACGACGGTGATGCCGCAGTCGTTGTCGCGCGCGTTCGCCCATGAGCGGGGCTATCCGGTCATCGAGAACGAGTACAAGAACGGCGAGTCGCAACGCTCCGCTCTGGCCAGCAACAGCCGGAAGCGCTGGAGGCTTGGCAAGCGCCTGCCGCCCGCCGCGCTCCAGGAGCTCCGCGACTTCTACGATGCCCGGAGCGGGCCCACGGAGGCGTTCTACTTCTACGACCCGTATGAGACCAGCCCGAAGTTCTCGCATGATTCCACGGGCACAGCTACGACCGGCAGGTACACCGTCCGGTTCAATGGCGAGTGGAATCAGGCGAGCGATCCAGGGCGCTCAAGCGTGAACGTTGAACTGATTGAACTGGCATAGGCCGTAGGGAGAGCAGCATGTCCTTTTCCGCTTATCTCGACCAGAAGTTTCTTGAGAAGGCTTTCCTCGGGCAGGATTTCTCGATTGCCGCCCGCTGGTGCAGCCTGCACACCGCCGATCCCGGCAAGACGGGCGCGAGCGAAGCGGCCGGAGGACCGTACGTCCGGCAGTCCGCAAACTCGTACACGCCGGTGGATGATAGCGGGAGCTCGAAGCGGGTCCGGAACGCCATCGTCCTGTCGTTCCAGGTTCCTGCGGGCACGTACACGCACGTCGGCCTGTGGGATGCGCAGAGCGGCGGCAACTTCTTAGGCGGCGGCGCGCTCTCCTCCCCGGCAACGGTGGCGGATGGGGACTTTGTGATCATCGGCGAGAACGGCCTGTCGGTCTTGCAGGACTAAGGAGGCGCACATGTCCACTATCCGCACGAACTTTGGCCCGGTCACCAATTTCACGATTACGCTCAACGGACTCGCCCAGGTCTCTGCCCGCAGTTCGGCGAAGGTCGAGAACCAGAATACGCGATACGTGGATGCGATCTGTCAGTTCAAGATCAAGCCCGCTTCGGGCAGTCTCGGCGACCGTTATGCGGTGTACTTCTTCGCGTGGGGAGCGGCGGATGATGCGTCGCCGGTCTATCCGGCCGGAGTCACCGGCGTCGATGAGGCGGTTTCGGTCACGCTCGAAACGCTTCCGATCCGCGAAATTGGCTCACTGTATGTCCCCGCTGCGGGCATCATCATCAGCCCGCCGTTCTCGGTCGCGCAGGCCTTCGGAAACGTCCTTCCTCCGGTGTGGGGAGTCATGGCCGTAAACCGTTGCGGCCTGGCACTCGATGTGACGGACAACCTCGCCTTCTGGCGTGGCGTGCAGTTCGAGGTCCTCTGATGCGGTCCCTGCCTTTGAATCCCACGTCCGAGACGCTGTTCCCCAGTGGTGCGTGCAATCCGTATCCCGACTGGAATGCCCCGCTCGCGAACGGCATCTACGCGCTTTGGCTGCCGACGCGCGAGCCCAGGATGTGGTTCAATCCCTTCCGGTTGACCGCCAGGCGTGAGACGATTCCCTTTGAATATTCGTCAGCCTATTTCCATCGGCGGTTGTTGACCGCCGCGCAGCCGTCGGGAGCGTCCGGACTGGGCATTCTGCCCGGACTGGGAGGCAACTTCCCCACCCCATTCGGCGCGGCCCTTGCGTGCAGTAATGAGCAGTTGGGCTGGAACGGTAGTTCTCTTGGCGACGCACCCGCGTTTCTCGGTGGATCAGGGAAGGCCATTTCGGTCTGCGTGTGGTTTCGGATCAACCGGCTCAACGGCACCGGGTTCCCGACGGTATGCAGCACGAGCTATACGACCGGATGGTGGGTGGGCTTGCGGACGAGCACTGGCAAGTACAAGTGCATCTTCCGTAACAGTTCATCCCCGTACGGCCCGTTCGAGTGGGGTTCCTACGGCGGCGATTTTCGCAAGCTCAACTGCATCTCCTTCGTCCTTCCAATGGACGCGAATGGGACGGCTACCGTCTACCACAACGGTGTTCAGGTCGTGCAAGCCACCATTTCGAATGCAAGTTCGGCTTCAGGTAGCGCTTCCGTCTTTCCGCTGTCGTCCTCGACTCCCGGTATGTTCGTCGAGATCTTCGGCGTCGCCTCGTGGACGCGCGCGCTGTATCCGGAGGAGATGCGGCAACTGGTGCCGGGACCTCGCGTGCTGCTGGCCAAGCGCCAGGCCTTCTGGTACGGGCCGTTGCTCGCGTCCGTTGCCGCGCAGATCGCTGGTGGTTCCACACTCACATCCGACCGGCAGATCGGCAGGTCACGAACAGCGCTGATTCAGGGGAACTCCAGCCAGTCGGCGACGCGGCACATCGGGTTCTCGCGCACAGCGCTGATCTCCAGTGCGTCGACGCTGGCGGCGGCGCGGCACGGCGGATACTCCCGCACCGCGTTGATCTCGGGGGCGTCGAGCATCACTGCGCGGGCCTTTCCGAATCCATCACCATTGCGCAAGTGGCTGGTCCGCCCGGAGTCGCGCTCGTTCGTGGTTCCCGCGGAGTCGCGAACGCTCTTTGTGCGGCCGGAAAAGAGGAGGGTTGACGGGTGACGCACATCAAGGACCCGAACGCTGTCCTCGATTACTCCGTGGACTGGACGCGGTGGCTCAACGGTGACTCAATCGCCACGAGCGACTGGACGGTGCCAGTCGGCCTGACCGAGGTCACCGACACGCACACCGGCACGAAGGCAACGGTGTGGCTGTCCGGCGGCACGGTGGGCGCGACCTACACCGTTACCAACAGGATCACGACCACGGGCGGGCGCACCGACGACCGCTCGTTCGACGTGAAGATCGCAGAACGCTAAACACCCCAATCAAGAAAGGATGTTCCTATGAAGCGCGCAATCGTGCTCGTCGTCTTGTGTCTCATGCTCGCCGTGATGATCGCGGCGCAGAGCGGATCGTCGATGTTGGTCCCCATCTGGGCCGGCACGCGGTATGTGTTCGCCAAACTGGGCCCGACGTTGGTCCTCAACAACGGCCAGTTGGACGCGGTAGTACCGTCCATTCCGGTCCACAAACGGGACGTGCTGTTGACCTATGACACGAACGCTGCTGGCTGGAGGCTTCCTGCTGGCGCGACCAACGTCGTCGTTTACGTGAACGGCCTGCGTTACCACCAGGGCACCGACTTCGTGATCAACGCCGGCGTGGTCAAGAACCAGTTCGACAACATGACTCCGGACATGCTGGTCACCTGCGACTACGACGCACCGAACTAAGCGCAACGTTCATGAACGGAGCAGTGGCTCATGTGGAGCGACCGACTGGAGAAGGCTGCCACGCGGATGCGTGAGCGGAATTTGGCCGCACAGCAGCAAGCGGCCATTGTCCCCACGCGCCCACGTCGTCCATTGCTCTCTAGGAGCGAGGCAGCACGACAGAAGCCGCATCTGCATGAATGCGTGTGCGGGCGAATGTACGCATCGCGTTATGTGCGACGGGTGCTGGAGTGCCCTCGATGCCGCCGCCGCCGTAATTACCGACTGGCCAAGAAACGCAAGGCCGATCCGGCCTTCGTGGCGCGGCGGCGCGCGCTTGATGTCGTCGCTCACGCCTGGCAGGAATTCCAACACATCGCCCTGGATTTGTTCGGGCCAGACGCAAACCTCAAGAGCAGCCTGAGTGGATTGAGTTTCGACTGATGAGCAAGGAACAGAACGACCGCTATAAGCGACTCGCGCAGGTCGCCCAGATCGCGATGCGCCTTGAGGCCGAGACTGCCATCCCCGCGCGGATGCTCGTGGCGCAGTGGGCTATTGAATCTCAGTGGGGAGCCAAACCGACCGGCAACGCAAACTACTTCGGGATCAAGCGCGCCAAGCGGCACCAGAAGTTCACCACCGTCGAGACGCGCGAGGTGATCAACGGCGAGGATGTGGTCTGCAAGTGCGAATTCGCGGATTACGGCTCCCTCGAGGAGTCCTGCCGTGACTACGCTTGGCTCATCACCCACGGCGCGCCCTATCGCGCCGCTTGACAGAAATTCCAGCAGGACGGGGACCTGGCCGACCTCGTCACGTCCGTCGCGCGCGTGTATGCCACCGATCCTCAGTACGCCTGGCTCGCGTTGACGATCATCGGCCAGCAGAACGTTGTGGCCGCACTCAAGGCGGCGAAGAAAGTAAATGCCTGACTACATCGGCAACATCGAGGTTCCGGAGATCACTGCTTCGGGCACTTTCCCCATCGCCTCGGACTACCCGTATGGCCGCGCACACCGTCCGGATGTGGCTATCCATCAGTTCGGATCCGGCAACGCGAAGATCGAACAGCGCTTTCTTCTGGGCAACGGCGCGAAACAATTCACCGTGCGCCGCCAGTGGATGAACGACCCCCAGCGGATTGCACTTCGCAACTTCTGGGAGTCGAAGTACGGCCCGTACGGCGCGTTCACTTACAACGCGCCCAACGACGACGGCAACGGCACCACGGCTTATACCTGCCGGTTCGCCAACGAGCCTCTCTCCTGGGAGATGGTCGCCGACTGGGTGTGCAGCGTGGGCGTCAGGCTCATCGAGATCCCGGCGAGCTCGCCGACTTACTCGCCCATCACGACGGTCACCCGGTTCCCGAGCCAGACGCTCAAGGACGCTCTGCTGCCGCAAGTGCAGCGGATGATCCCGCTCATCAAGATCCAGCCTCTTCAGGCAGGCTACCCGGCCATTTACCTCTCTGACCGTCGATGCACCGTCGGCGCGCAGTTGTACCAGGCGCGACTGCTCGACTTCGACGGAATCTCGCAGAGCATGGGGAATGAAGCCGACCAGGCCACGTTCACGTTCGGCAACGCTGATCGCGTCATGCGGGACCTCGCCAACGACGTGGATCTTTTCCGCGCCTCGATTGAGTTCTCCCTCCTGCACGTCGGCACGCTGATCAAGCTCGACTTGTGGAAAGGCGACATCGTTGATTGGTCCTTCGACTCCGGCCCGGACTTCAAGGTCACCGCCGCGGACGGCTTGTACGAATTGAACCTGCCCTATCCCACGCGCAAGATCTCGCGCACCTGCTGGAAGGTTTTCAACGGGCAGGCATGCCCGTACTCCCAATCCGGATCGCTTGATCTGGTCCACTTCCCAAGCGCCGACGCGACGAAGTGCGACAAGGGCTACGAGACCGCCAATGGCTGCCTTGCGCACGGCATGAAGCGCTACTACGGCGGCATCCTCGCCGAACCGCAAGGCGTCCGGATCAAGGACAACTCGACCGGCGTGTGGGGCTTCAACCGCGCCAACATCACCAGCACGTCGCTCGTCGCGGATTCGATTCAGGACCAGGTCGTGCCCGAGATTTGGACTGACGAGGAGATGCCGGTCAACTGCAAGGTCGCGGCGGGCCGCGACGAGAGCGACTTCTACGAAGCATTGGGGATAGTCGGCGAAGGTCCCATCATCGCTTACACCTCTCCGCACTACGAGGACCTCGACGGCGACGGCACCGCAGAGACATTCGTGGGCAGCACGCTCGACGGCCAGGCGCACCACGGCTATCCCACGAACAACTACGGCCTGCGCCAGTGCCTTGGCGCCGATCCGGCCGGCGCGACGGACTTCTTCTCGCTCGATCAGTCGGGCAACACCACGGGCGGCGACTGGCGCAAGGTCTATTCCGGCAACTCTACTTACAAGGACAATTTCGCGGCCGGAACCGCCTTTCTCGTGATCCGCCGGTCCGACGCCAAGGGACTGCAACTGTCGAAGCCAGGCGACCACGCCATGATCGCCAACGTGCTCCAGGGGATGAGCGGTTGGGTGTGGACTTCTCCTGGAGTCCGGACGTACGGGCCGGCTGTCACTAACCCGGTGTGGATCGCCATCAACATGCTCATGCGCGCGCGAGGCCTTCGGCTTGGTGCTGGCGCGACCACTGAGCAGTTGAACCTTGCCGAGACGTTGTTCGGTGTGGATGCCGCCATCGCCGCCGCTGGCATTTGCAACGAGAGCGTGACCAAGCTCGTCGGGTCCGGCAGCGAGACACAGTTCAAGTTCCGCGGCGTGCTCCAGGAGGAGAAGCCGCTCCGCGACTGGCTCCAGGAAGTGCTGATGAACTGCCTGGGCTATTACACGTTCGCGTTCGGCAAGCTCAAGATCGGCATCCGCGTCAACAGCAGCACCGTCGAGACGTTCACCGCCGGGAATGTCCTGTTCCAGTCGCTCCAGTTGGCTCCGTTGAAGCCGTCCTTCAACCACCTGACGGCCAACTTCGCAGACAAGGATTACGGGTTCGTCAACAACTCGGTCGCGGTCTACGACATCGACTACGCAACACGGATCGGCGCGAACGCTGGCCCCCTCTTCCTCAAGTCGCAGGTGAATCTGTGTGGCACGTTCACGAAGAGCCAGGCTGCGCGGATCATCAGCACACGGTTGCGAGAGGAGTTGGGCGGCATCAGCGCGGCGGAATGGAAAGCCGCCCGCCTGGTCTCGTTCCGGACGACCGTCCTTGCGCTCAACACGGAGCCGGGAATGGTCTGCTCGATGACCCACACGGACATGCCCGGTGGTGCCGGAGAGTTTCGCGTCACCCAGTGGAAGCTCAACCGGGACTACTCGATCGACATCCAGGGCCGCACGACCACGGACTCGATGTACGACCTGATCAACGGCCCGAAGCCGGCCGATGTGGAGGCCTCGCCTTTGCCGGAGGAGGTCTTCCACGATACCGGCGTTCCAGGCATCGTCACCGGCACGCCCACGCTCACCGACTATGGCTCCTTTGCGGTGAACGACATCGAGATCGCGCCGGACGTCGCCGGCAACCAGAACATCGCGGGCGCGACCGAGATCACGATGGGGCTGTACTACGTCGACGAGCTCGCCACGGACTTGTGGGCCAGCCTCGACACCGTCATCGACGCCGCAACCGATCCGGTGACCGTGAACTGCACCGTGAATACGGACACCTCGAGGGTGTTCCGGGTCGGCGACTTCATCGTCTTCAACGACGAGGCTGCGGACGCGGGGCACGGCGGCCGGCGCTCGTATGAGTGCGCGCAGATCGTTGGCCCAGGAGACACGGGAGACGTGGTCCCAACTGGTTCGTTCCAGATCCAGCGTGCTTATCCCGGCGTCGATCCGAGCTATGCCACCTTCGGCACGTTCCGTTGTGCGCATCTCGCCGGCATTCGGTTCTACAAGCTCGATCTGAAGATCTTCACCATGGCGGTGAAGCGCGGATTCTTCCGGACGCCTGGTCTGCCGCCTCGCGTGGTCGCGACGTTGCCTTCCGCCTGTATCGTGGCGGCACTGGTCGGTGTGGCAAACCACTTCGGGTACGGCCCGTTCACGGTGTTCCCGCTATCGCATCACAACGAGCCCTACATGCCCGGTGACCGGACATGCTCGGGCGGCGCGTACACGTTCCAGAGTCCGGGCGCGCTCTCTGCCCAGGAGAACGTGGCTATTCCGATGAAGGTCCACGACGCCGCTTCGATCCGGTGCGTGTTCGCTTATGTCCAGCAGGGCACGAGCGACGGCCAGAGCGCGTATCTGGCGAAGTTCAGCCGGGACGACGGCGCGACGTGGCAATCGCTGGAGTACATGGGCATCGCGCAGGCGCTCCCGACCGCATACAAGAACACCTACGACTTCCTGGTGAACAACGAAGGATACGGGACGCCGGAGACGCGCAGGCTGCCCTACAACGACTATGGCCTCGCGCTGGCAGATCCTATCACCGCCAGTGGATCACCACAGACGGTGCAGACGATGTCCTACGGTGCGAACCGCCTGGGTCTCGATGTGGGTGAGTTTGTCCACGTCGGGCCTGGCACTGCCAACGAGGAATACGTGAAGATCACTGCCGTCGATCCGGACAACCAGACGTTCACGGCGATCTTCACGAAGGATCACGCTGCCGGTGAGAACGTGCGTCCGACCATCTGGCCCACGCCGATCCTCTACGAAGGCGACGCCTTGGCGTTCGACATCCTCTCCGTTGCATCTCCCGATCCGGGTGCCGACTTGACCGTGGTGATTCAGACGTAGCATGCCCGCAGAAGCGATTCACATCTTCGATCCGCGGCGGAACTTCCAAACCCAAGGGTTCACCGGCAAGGCCGCGACGACCACGATGTACAACGCGACCGAGACGGGTGTGTCCATCTCCGGCATCTTTCAGGCGCCGGACGATTTCGCGGTCCTGGGCTGGTGGAACGCTTACGACTATTACAACCACCTGCGGTTGAAGCACCTCCCCAAGACCGACCTCTCCGGCCTGAAGCTCGAATTCGACATCGAGTACGACCACACGCTCGATGGCGCGATCCGATTGGACGCCGCGAAGTACCCGTCCGTCTCCTGGGACGCCATGACGTTCGTCTGCGGCAAGGGGATCGCGCCGGACGACGTGTACGAGGTGCGGCTGCTCGATCACGCCACGGTCGTCTCCGGCAGCGAGACTCCGGCCAGCGTGGACATCGACCTCGCCGGCCAGGAGCCGACGGACGGCGTCGACTATCTCCACCTCTACTTCCGCGACACCCGGTACACGATCACCCACGTCGATTGCCGGTTCGACACCCAACTTACTGCGGCGGTGGAGCCGGCCACTGACGGTGGCGGCAATCTGCTGCCGGTGGATCTCCACGTGGACGACGCCAGCGGGTTCGCTATTGGCGACATGGTGTGGATCGAGCGCACCGGTGCGAACGAGGAGTTGGTCCTGGTGCTGGAGGTCGATGCGCCACTTCAATTCATCCGCGCGCGCATCACGAAGACGCACGCCAACGACAGTTACGTCACGCGCAGGACCGTAGCCAAACATGCCGCTGAGAAGTTCGCGACGCTCATCAACACGGCAGGCGAAACGGTCGCCGGCAGGTTCGGCCCCGACCAGACCGGCATCATCGAGGCGAGCGCTACCGGCTACACGGGCGGCGCGAAGCTCGCGATCACGTTCAAGACGACCGCGCTCCCGGGAGGGCGCTACGGCAAACTCGGGAACTTGGACCGCGTGCTCGTCACGTCCGGACACGACGGCGCGGGCAGCCAGGCTCTCGACTGGTCCGCAGCAGGCTCGACCTATCGGTTCACCGGCGGCGACCACAACACGAAGCACCACGTGACGCTCGACTTCACACAGCCACTCACGGACAAGCAAAGCCGCACCGTCCCGATGAACGACTGCCGCAAGATCTACATGGTCTTTGCGCCGCGATTCGAACAGGCCGAGGGCGAACTGGAAGATGGCTGCTTCCTCACCTCCGGCGTTGGTCCATCCGACACAGTGTGGCCGGTGGATGACTCCTCGAAGCTCTCCGGTGGCCGGTACTTCATCGGCTCGCCGACCGCAGAGGAGCGAGTGCGCCTCATCTCCGTGGACTCGGCCACGCAGATCACCGTCGAGCGTGGCTACCAGTCCTCGACGCCTGGCACGTGGTCTTCGGGCGCGCGGATGAAGAAGCTCTCGCCACAGAGCGGGTTCGCCAGCGATGTGGAATGGGGCTGCACGATCTCGAACGTCGCGATCATGGGCAACGGCAGCCTGAAGGTCGGCGGCGGCTCGCCACGGATCGAAGAATCGGATTCACGATGCTCTTACACCGGCTATTGGGAGAGTTACTCCTTGGACTCTGGCTGGCCGAGCCAGTGGTGGTCCTCAGGGCGCGCGCGGCGTTGTGCGCCTTCTTCTGCGCTGGACGTCCGGAAGGTTTCCCTGCGCTACTCATACACGCAACAGCACGATCTGTATGTTGGGACGTTCCTCAACACAGACTGCGGAAAGATCAGCATCTCCGTGGACGGCGACGCGCCCACCATGCACGACCTGTTCCTCAGCGAGTACGGCGGCACCACGGCGAACGTCAAACTCCGCGGCGCGGTTGCGGCCGGAACCCACACGGTCGAGATCACCGCGCTGTTTGAGAAGCACGCCTCCAGCAGTGGCTATTACTTCTTCTTCGATTACATATGGCCGCTTGAACCGCAGGACGTTCCGGACGCTCCGAAGGAATACACGGACGTCTCGCTCGCGCTCGACTTCGACACGGACCACGGCTACAAGAAGCCCCCAGCCTGGCACTTGTGGCAACTCCAGAAGCTCGGTTTCAAGGGCCACGCCGACGTCTACATGGGCGTCTTCTGGAACAACAAGCGGAGGCGTGTGGGCGCCACATACCCGTATGCAACCATCGCGTTCACAGGCAACCCGTCTCCGGGCGATGTGGTCTCGTTCTCGATTGGCGGCACGACGATCAACCACTCCATCGGCTACGGCGAGACGCTCCAGCAGATCGTTTCCCACTTCCGCGCCGCGATCAACGGCATGTTCGCTGGCGTGTGGGCCGATGACAACTTCGGCACGAGCACCACGCTCCGCATCCAGTCGAAGGCTCCCTCGTGGACGTTCACAGGCTTGGCGGTGAGCACACCGAATTCGGTAACGCTCACGCTCGACGATCACATGGACACGCCGGGAACCGAGGGCGATTGGGAGATGATCGATTCGGTTACGCCGGTCATGACCGAGGGCGCACGCAGGTGGATTCGCGATCTCGCAGGCCAGTTCCAGACAGCGGGCATCAAAGCCTCGTTCGCGTTCTCGATGGAATGTTATATCCCGCCCGCCGCTATGCGCGCGAAGTACCTGTCCTATGTGGCTGGCGTGGTCAGTCCCGGTGCCGATGTCTTCCTGCCGATCCCTTCACACCAGATGCACTTCGGAACGCGCGTCCGGAACTACCTGAAGCAGATGTACAAGGAGTGCGCCGACCAGATCGCGGCGGCGGGCGCGCCGGTGATTCTGCAGTTCGGCGAGACTCAGTACTGGTATTTCGACAACCGTGGCGAGGACCCGAACGGCGGAATGGGCTTCTACGACCAGGAAGCCATCAGCGACTTGACCGCGCGGTATGGTCACCAGATCTGGCCGTTCCGCGCGAACAATGACGATCCGGTCGGCGACCCGGCGCAGCCGTACGAGACCGCGAACTTCCTGCGCGACCGCATCTGGGCCTACTGCCAGGACGTAATCACCTATGTGCGCTCGTACCATCCGACGGCGGTGTTCGAATGCCTCTGGCCGCTCGACGCCAACCAGGGCAAGCCGTCTCCGGACCCGGCTTATCGGCGGCTCCTGATGCACGTGAACCTGCCCAACGAGTGGAAGAACAGCAGTTACGGCATCAAGTATTTCCGTTGCGAAGGATTCGACTATGACGTGTGGCAGAAGAACAGCTCGCTCATGCGGCAGGTGATCTCGTTCGCCAAGTCGACGCTTGGCCGGCCCGCCGAGGAGTGCATGTTCCTGTCGGGGCTGTACGGTCCTCCGGACCCGCCGATGGCGCAAGCCTACGGCATGTGGTTGCCGCTCAAGCTCTATTCGTTCTGCTTCTGGGCGTTCGACCAGTTCTGTCTCAACAGCCGTCCCGTTCCGTTGCCGGTCTATTCGGTCTCCGTGAGCAACGCGCAGTACTTCAAGCCCAGGGCGGCGCGTGCCATCGAATCGCCGGTCGGGCAAGCCTGGGTACCTGCGGCCAGTGGCGCGCTGAACCAATTTCGATCCAACACGAGGGCGTGCAATGAGTAACTTTCCATCGGCCATCGATACTGCCGCCACGCTCTACAGCCCGGTCGATGCGTTCTCGACCAAGCCGCTCGAAACGACCACTGCGGGCGCGGTGGGTGCGGGCGACTCGACTATCAGCGTCCAATCCACCGCCGGTGGTTTCGCCGAGGCCTACGGCGTGCTGTCCATCGACGACGAACTCGTCATCTACACGGCGCGGAGCGGATCGCAGTTCACCGGCTGCCAGCGCGGAGCGTTCGGGACCACAGCGGCCAGCCACTCAAGCGGGGCGACCGTCCGGGCCAACATGGTGGCCGGCTTCATCACCGCGCTCCAGTCCGCAGTGCTAGCGATCGAGAACGACCTGGGGACCGCCGCCGCGCGCAACTACGTCCGGAAGGACGGCGCGGTCACGATCACCGGCGTGAAGACGTTCCAGGACGGCGCGGAATTCGGGACCGGCACCAAGGCCGGCACCGGGCTGGTACGCCTGCCCAACACGGGCGCGGTGAAGTGGCGCAAGGCCGACAACTCGGGCGACTTGGGCATGGCGCTCAACGCGTCCGACCACATCGCGATGGATGCGATCATCGACTTCGCGCCCGGGCAGACGTTCGGCGCGTTCTCGTATCCGGACGCCACGACCACCAGCAAGGGCATCGTTCAGATAGATCCCACAGGAGGCCTCGCTGTTGCGGCAGGGGTGCTCTCAGTGGCGTCGTCCGGCGTCGCTCCTGGCACTTATACCAAGCTCACGGTCGACGCCAAGGGGCGCGCCACGGGCGGAACGACGCTATCCGCCGCGGACCTGCCAGCCCACACGCACGTGGCTGGCGACATCGTTTCCGGCTCCCTGCCGTTTACGATCCAGAACAACGGAACCGTTGTGGGCACGCGGCGGGCACTGAACCTGATCCAGGGCGCGAACATGGCGGTCGCGTTCGCCGACGATTTGGGGGATGATCGCGTCACGGTCACGGTGGCGCTCGGCTCCGTTCCGGTGCACTCGCACGCTGAAAGCGACGTGACCAACCTCGTCTCGGATTTGGCCGCGCGGCCGACGAAGGGGTTGGGATGGAATCCCTCCCGCGCCGCCGTCATCGACTCCGGAGGTGCACTCCAGGGAGCCGTGGGGAACGCCGGCGATTGCGTGCTCGTTGACGGCACTAGTGCAGCCAAGGCAAACGTGACCCATACGCACGCTGCCTCCGAGGTCAACTCCGGCACGCTCGCACTCGCGCGTGGCGGTACCGCTGCGGATCTCTCGGCGACAGGTCCGGGCTTCCTGAAGCAGGCGAGCTCGGGTGCGGCGGTGACCGTTGCCGCGATTGGGGCAGGAGACCTGCCTTCGCACACGCACACTTCGGCGCAGATCAGCGACGCTACCGCGAACGCCACGGCCAGCACGGTCGTCCTGCGCGACGGCTCCGCGGGCGCCAACTTCGGCTACGTCGCCGCCAACAACATGTGGGCTTACCTCGAATCACACTTCCAATCGGTCGAGTGCGGCGCGTTCCAGACGGTGGGCGGCGCGTTCGAGAACATGGCGAAGTACTCGGAGGATTTCAGCGTCGCCACCTGGGACAAGAACGGCGGCTCCTGTTCGGTCACGGCCAACAGCACCACGGCACCGGACGGCAATACGACCGCCGACACGGTGACTGCAAGCACTTCGACGCCGATCATCCAGCAGCAGATCGCTGGCTTGGTCTCGGGCGGGCAGTATACGTTCTACGTGTGGGCGAAGGTCGCGAGCGGGACCAAGCAGGTCTCGATCGCCATCGTGGACAACGCCTATGCCGCGTATCTCGCCGGCCCGACGAGCATCACGCTGACAACGTCCTGGCAGCGGTTCAAGATCACCGGCACGCTGGCTGGCGGGCAGACCGGACTGTGGATCGTTGTGCGCCAGTTCGCCGGCAACGATGACAACTGGACCTCCGGCGATATCTACCTTTGGGGCGCGTGTCTTCAGCAGGGTAACGATCCGAAGAAGAGTTATGCCCGGACGTGGGGCTACCAGGCGTCGCCGGTTGCGGCCGGAGTCGCGTGCGGCCCGATGCTGGTCGTGGCGAAGGACAGTAGCGAGTCGCCGTTCCGGGTCGCCGGCCCAGGCTCGAACCTCGCGGACCACACGCTGCTGCAGGTCACGGCAGGAGGCGAACTGATCATTGCCGGCAGCACCGGCAACGGCTATCGGCTCGCGGAACTGATGGGCGCCACTAATCCGTCCGGATGGTCGGGCGTGATCAAAGTGAAGAATCCCGCCGGGGTCACGGCGGGCTACATCCTGCTCTACTCCAACCCGTAAAGGAAATCCAAATGAAACTGACGCTGGATCACACCCAGCGTCTGAACCTGCACGCGCTCCTTGGCGCACAGCGGGCAGACGTGGGGTCTATTCGCGCGATCTGGTCCATCCAGGACCGGCTCGCGCTCGAGGCCGACGAGGAGAAGGCTGTCGAACTGAAACGCGAGATGGTCGCCGGCCAAGAGCGTGTGGTGTGGAACCCCGCGCGCTCGCTGCCGGCGAAGGAGTTTGAGTTCTCCGATCCGGAAATCACGCGCATCAAAGCCGCGATCCAGACGTGGGACTCGTTTGGCGTCAACGCCGACCGGCGTTGGCTTCAGCCACTCGTCGAGACGCTGTTCTCGACAGAACCGAAGGGAGAAACGACATGAACGCAATGCGGAATTGGAAGACTACTGCGGCGGGCCTCTTGAATCTGGCGCTCGTCGTGTTGACGCTCTTGCAGGATTCCGGAAAGGCGACTGATCCGACCACTATCGGCGGCATCGTGACCGGCATCGGGTTGATCTTCGCCAAGGACGGCGACAAGACCGGCGTGGAGCCAAAGTCGAAGTCATGACCAGCCAAGACATCACGATCGGCATCTCGGTCCTCACCGTGGTCTCCGGCGCGATCAACGTCTACGTCGGCCTTCGGCTTTCGGCTCTCCAGTCGAAGATGAAGGCCGACTCGGCCGCGTTGGAGATCACGTTAATGAAGCAGTTCGTCACGTGGAAGGACGAACTGCTGCAACTGCTGAACGGCAAATACGTGACAGCCACACTCGTGGCCGAAATCCGAACGGGCTTCGCGCATGACATCCAGCGCATTGACAAGGTGCTGGACCGCATCGAGCGCCGTTGCGAGGAGCGAGGCGCGACGGGTTGCCTCTTCTACCCCGGATCCGAACAGCAGTCGAAGGATCAGCCATAGCCGCTACTTTGCCCGGCGCTTATCCTTCTTTTTTTCCGATTGCCCCGCCTTCTCCGTCTGGGGAGGCTTTCGTGTGGCATCGAGACTCCTGCGCAGAGCGTCCATGATGTCCACGACTGGCGCTGCCGCCCGTTGTGGGCCGGCGTCGCGGCCAGGAACAGTCGCGCGGCTCTCGATTACTTCGAGCACCCGCTCCCTGAACTTGTCCTTCAGCTTCGTGGCGTCGAATGTCCCCTTCTGCGCGTCCACCAGCATCTTCGCGAGTTCGAGCTCCTTTTCGTTAACCATGCCCAGATCCGCGGGAGCCTCTTCCTCAACTCGCACCTCGCTGGCAAAGAACAGCGTGTGGAGCACGAGGCCACGGCTGCCGGGGCGGATGCACACCGCATACTCACTCCCGCGCATCACCAGCTCGCCCACCGCCACGCATCCGGTTTCCACCAACGCGCGATAGAAGAGAGCATACGCTTTCTCGCCGCCGTGATCCGACGCGACGTAGTACGACGCATCGAAATAGTTGCGGTCGATCTCGCTCAGCCCGACGAATTGCGCGATTTCCAGATTGGTCGAGGCGCGCGCTCGCAAAGCGGCGACCTCGGAACTCCGCAGGACCACGTATCGGTCAGGCTCAAGCTCGTAGGCTTTGAGGATGTCGGCCTTGTTCAGGACGACGTTCGGGTCCTCGCCTACAAAAGCTTGATGCACTCGCCCCACTCGCTCTGGTAGAGGCGGCTGCTCGGGTGCTTGTTGCTGGCTCGGAAATTGCCGGACCTTGGACGCCTGCCCTGGCACGTCGGGAGTCTGGACGTGCGGGGATGTGGATTGCCCAACCGCCATCGGGTATACGTTATGGAATTGAACCCGTTCCCGGCGAGCCGCCTTATGAAGACGAACTGGAATAGTAACGAGACCGAAAACCAACCGGCCCCGCCAAATTGTTGCTGCCATTGAAGTCACCTCTACTGCATCGCGGCCGGATGACCTGCCGCGCGTGTTATGGAATCCTGCGGGCCTCCTACTGAAGAACTTCCGCTCTAAGACGCTTTCCGCCGGCGCCAACGGGTCCGGATGCGGACCTTGTATTTGCCCGGCTCGACTGGCGCGCCGGCCTCAACTGCTTTAAGCACTTTTTCGCGTTCCTGTCTTGCCAACTCCAGGCTCTCCGTTCCCGCTGACTCCAGCGCCGCGATGCTTTCCAGCCATGCCTGTGTAACTATTGGTCGCCGCTCTAAGCCTTTCGATTTCTTCTGCGCTGAGGGAGTGTTGAAGGAGTCCATAGGAAGCTTCCACTGCTTTTTTGACGATAGCGAGGAGTTGGGCGTCTCCGCTGGCGCGAACCATCTCGAACTTCTCCAGGAGCGGATCGGCCTTTGTTGATGGAGGCAACGCAACGGAACGTTCTCCAGTGAGCCACTCCTCGAACAGCCGGGAGCCAATCTCCTGGAACGTAGTCCTCATCTTGAATCGTTTCTCGTCGAGTTGATCGAACCGCTCTATCGGGAACCGAAGATTCACTCTGCGTTCATGAGCCATATGGTGCGTTTCCTTATCCGCGTCTTGACGCTCTAGGTTTGACTATACCATAATCGAATGGAGATGCAATGAACCTAAAGATATTTTGCGTCTCTACATGGTTCAATGGTGCAGCCTCAGATCCTCTCTTGGTGAGGGTGGGGGTTCGCAAATAGCAGAGGTCGTATTTGCAGCCTGGGAATCCCGAGCTTGAACACATTCCAACTGGCCCCGCGGGAGAGTTTCGTATCCTCGGGAGAATCGCGGTCGCGCAAGACCGTGCCATTCCCTCCGGATCGGAAGTGCAGGACGCACGATGAGCCGCCGCGATCTGCACCCTTTGCCCACAGCCGCGGCCAAGAAGATCGAGTTGGCGACCGCGCACCTCGAAGTCGAGATCCACGACGCCGTCCTCGCTTGGTATGGCGTGGCCCGAGCTAACGTCACCGGATTGCGAACCCTCACGGCCGAGCAGCAATCGGAGCTGCAGGATCTGCTGATCGAGATGGCCGTTCAGTTGGGTGAGGCCGAAGGCGGCGAATACCTCAACGTAACCTCGTCGCCGCGCCAGTTCGTAATCGAAGTCGCGCAACTCATGGATGCGATTGCGGCGGAAACGCGCGAGCGATGGAGTTGCCTTACGCGCGACTTCCACGTCGAAGGGCTGTCCCCGGACGACCAGAAGCCGGAATGCGAGTTCCACAGGCGACTGCACGAAGCATTAAGGCCAATCGCCCGCCGCCTGATACGCGACGCCTGGTCCGTTCACGAGAAGCGTCTTGCGATGGAATGCGCGTGCCCCGTTTCCGAGAACGGCGCGTCGGCTCAGGAGGCCCTTTCGCACTCGCCACCTGCCAAACAGGCCACCCGCGAACTGCTGGCTCAACGAGTGGAACGACTCAGAATCGACCGGGGCATGAGCGTGGAACAGCTCGCGCTCGATGCGGAACTCGACAAGAAGACGGTCATTGGTGTTCTCCGCAGCCGGCGGAAGGCCAGGCCCGCGACTCTGAAAAAGATGGCGGATGCGCTCGGCGTCAGCGCGAGCGAACTTGCCAGCTAGAGAGTGCAATTTCCACCGATCTTCCCCCGAAGTTCCACCGTTGTTCCCCGAAGTTCCCTTGACTTTTCCTCGCGGTTGTGAGTGCCACCGGTTTTCCCTCTCGAAGTTCCACCGATATTCCCCTGAAGTTCCACCGGAGTTCCCTTGACTTTCCCTCGCGTCTGTGATTTCCACCGATCTTCCGCGCGAAGTTCCACCGAAATTTCCCACCAAGTTCCACTGACATTTCCGAGGCTGCTGGGGCATTCTGTAGCTTCGGTTCGCAACGGAAACAGGCGATGGGCACGAGTCAGGAATCATTCGAGCGGTTACTTAACGATCACGAGGTCGCGGCGCGTGTCGGAGTCAGCGTCGCAACGGTTCGGCGCTGGCGACAGCTCGGCACCGGGCCGTTGTACCTGAAGATCGGTGCGCTGGTTTGGTACCGCCTCCAGTCGATCCAGGAATGGCTGGACAGCCGGCCGATGGGTGGCGACCCTTCGGATCTCATGGAGGTGGCGCACCGTGCCTGAAGCAGTAGTTAGCCGTAGCAGCGCGGACGTTGTGGACGGGCGGATTCTTGTCCGCACAACGTTCGCCGACCTGCTGGCGTGCCGCCGTATTCCCGGCGCCGCGTGGGACATGAAACGCAAAGCGTGGTCATTCCCGGCGACGGCAGACCAGGCTGAACTCATCAAGAGATTCTTCCGATCCCTCCAGGCCACGGAGCGGTTCGACGCGCTGCTCCAGTCTACGAGCGCGAACGCCCGAGATGGAGCGACCCACGGTGCGCCGAAACCGCTCGCCGTGGCCAGCCAGGAGTCGACGGCCGCGAATGGTCGCGAGCCTGGCACCGCTATGGTGGCGTCGGCAACCGTACCGGAGATCGCCCTCCCGTCCGGACTGCTGACGCCGCCGTGGCGTCACCAGATAGCCGCCTTTCAGTTCTGTCTTGCGAAATTTGCCGCCGGCTTCTACGGCCTTCTCTTGGCGATGGGCATGGGTACCGGCAAATCGCTCGTGGCTTGCATGCTCGTCCTCGCGCTCGCCGCGCGGCGCGTGTTGATCGCTTGCCCGCTCCGCGTGGTTCCAGTGTGGGTCACGCAGTTTGAACGGCACGTCCGCATCCCGTACGTCATCGTCGCGCTCGACGAAGAGGCTGGAACCGTCGCGCAAAAGCAGGCCTTAGCAGAGGAAAAACTGAAACTCGCCGAGGCCCGCGGAGTGCCGTTCATTTGCATCATCAACTTCGACGGCATTTGGCGGGAGCCATTCGCATCCTGGGCCGAGAAGAAGGTTCCCATGTGGGATGTGATCATCGCCGACGAAGCCCATCGCATTAAGGCTCCCGGTGGCAAGGCGTCGCTCGAATTCAAGCGTCTGCGCACGCGCACCAAACACCGTATCGCGCTTACCGGCACGCCGATGCCGCACGGCCCGATGGATCTCTACGCCATCTTCCGCTTTCTCGACATCACGATCTTTGGTCCCTCCTTCAGCGCATACCGGCAGACTTACGCCGTCATGGGAGGCTATCACAACAAGCAGATCACGGGCTTCCAGAAGCTCGATCAACTGGAACGCCTGATGGGGAAGATCACGTTTCGCGTGGGCAAGGAGGTCCTGGATCTTCCCCCGGAGACTCACGTTACGTACTATTGCAATCTGGCTGTCGAAGCCCGCCGCGTGTACCGCGACCTCGAGGAGGATTTCGTGGCGCAGGTGCTCGACGGGACCGTCACGGCCGCGAACGCGATGGTGAAGCTCTTGCGCCTTCAGCAGGTGGCCGGCGGCATCGTCCCCACCGACGACGGAGTCGCCCACAGGATCGACTGGTCCAAACAGAAGCTCCTGTCCGATGTGCTGGAGGATATCGGCGAAGACGAACCGGTGGTTGTGTTTTGCCGGTTCCACGCAGACCTGGACGCTGTACACGAGGCTTGCAAGCAGAACGAATTCAGCAGCCTCGAACTGTCAGGCCGGCGCGACGAACTGAAGCGCTGGCAGGATGGCGAAGCTCAGGTTCTCGCGGTGCAAATCAGCGCGGGCGGTGTCGGCGTCGATCTCACGCGCGCCCGCTACTCGATGTACTACTCGCTCTCGTTTTCGTTGGGCGAGTACGACCAGGCGCTCTCCCGCGTCCACCGGCCCGGCCAGACGCGCCCTGTTGAACACATCCACCTTGTGGCGAGGAACACAGTGGATTCGAAGATCATGCGCGCGTTGGAAAAGCGCGCCGAAGTAGTGCAAGCGATCCTCGCGGAAATCAAAAACTAAGCCAGGAGGCCAAACCGCTCATGAACATGGAGCAGCTCAGGGAATTTGTGTCCCTTGAGAACAAGAAACGCGATCTGGATGCCGAACTGAAGGCAACCAACCAGAGGCTCGACGAATTGGAGGATCTCATCCTCCCTCAGTTCATCGAGGCCGGCGTGCCGTCGATCGCCGTCACCGTCGATGGCAGCACTCGCACGCTTTCGATCTATCCGGACGTATACGCCAGTCCGCGTAACGACCGCGCGGACGTCGCCGCAGAGCACGACGACGCGCTCGGCGAGCGCGTTGAGCGCGATGTTCTGCCGCGCGAGCTCGGCCAGGATGTCGGCG
>WBZR01000808.1_pt1 | contig 45797 bp, 34 predicted proteins | sample 5204231 | NCBI WGS metagenome assembly WBZR01 (sample SAMN12412403, study PRJNA552823) | activated sludge metagenome | isolation source: activated sludge from anammox sidestream of wastewater treatment plant... | place: USA: Virginia | collected 2017-08 | reverse complement strand
GAAATACTGCCAGCGGGCGATTACCGCAGGCCAAGAATACCGAAACCCAATGCAACGGCGGCGGCGGCAAAAATGCCAACTTGGGCCAGACTCGACAAAATCCAGGTGGGTAAGCAGGTCATGGGATACCTCTCGGTAAAGGAGCAGATGCGGATCAGGCATCTTCGATCTGACCGGCGACTCCATCGCCAAATTTGCCCTGAGTTCCTTGAGCAGTCGTAGAACTAAAAGATCGGCTCACGACCCATGCTGGCTACTTATTTCATGGCTAATAAAGTCAATCAAGGCAAATTGTGGGGGAAAACCGGCCTTAATAAGACGGGAAAGGGGTTGGGGTTATGACAGGATTTTGTTATCGGACAAACGGTTAACAGACGAAAATTATTATCGGACGCAAGTTTCGAGCAATATAAAAACATTCCGCTGTGGGGTTTTGTTGCCTCCGGTGGTTTTCGGAAACTGGAGCGGTTAAAAAATAGTTTTGAACCTTTTGCGGTGGAATCCGTAATTTTAGTGACTTATACTTACTGGCACAGCCAGAAGATGTAGAGGCTGAACGAACGATTAAGGAGCTTTCTATGCCCGTTGTACTGACCGAAACTGCTGCCAAGGAAATCAGAGACATTATTCGCGAACAAAGCTTGGATGACGGCAAAGCGAAACTGCGCGTCGGCGTCAAAGGCGGCGGGTGTTCCGGTTTCAGCTATTTGCTCGATCTTTCAGAAGAAGCCAAGGGGGAAATGGATGAGGAAATGGAGAGCAACGGGATCAAGATTCTGGTGGATATGAAATCCTATCTATACCTCGATGGTGTGGAAATTGATTTCCGGGATGAAGTGATGGGCCGGGGGTTTGTTTTCAAAAATCCCAACGCCACCAGCACCTGCGGGTGCGGAAGCAGTTTTACTGCGTAAAAGCGGTAAAATTTCCAAAATCATGGTCTGTTGGATGGCCGGCGCTGGCTTGTTTGGCGAGCGACAAGGGGCGGTTGCGCATCGCCAATGAGATCGCGTTCGGCGGTTTCTCCCCAGTGAAAAACTAGATGGCGCCATGACGCGGACGCGAATTTTTCCGAGTCAAGTTGAGACTGTCTCTCAGCCGGCCTATGATAGCTGGCTTACGCAATTTTCATTGATTTTTTGCGGATTTTGAACAATGACTACAACCGACCAGGAACTCGAACAACTGGCTAACCGCGAGTACAAGTGGGGTTTTGTCTCGAATATCGAGGCAGACTCGGCTCCGCCAGGTCTTTGCGAAGATACCGTACGGTTTATTTCAGCCAAAAAGGGAGAGCCGGAATGGCTGCTGGAATGGCGACTCAAGGCGTATCGTCACTGGTTGACAATGACCGAGCCGCATCATTGGGGCAAGCACAAATATCCGCCGATTGATTACCAGGATCAGGTTTATTATTCCGCCCCCAAGGCGAAGTACAAATCGCTGGATGAGGTGGATCCTGAATTGCTGGCGGTGTATGAAAAGCTGGGCGTTCCGATTCACGAACGAAAAAAACTTCTGGGTGTGGAAGACGAGGAAGAATCGTCGCCAGCTCATCAGGACAACGGTAACGGGCATGACGCATCGGCGCCGGGTGGACAGACCCAGGTCGCGGTTGATGCAGTATTTGACTCGGTCTCGGTCAAGACGACATTCCAGAAGGAGCTGGCGGAGCGCGGGATTATTTTCTGCAGTTTTTCATCAGCCGTTAAGAATCATCCGGAACTGGTGCGCAAGTATCTGGGTTCGGTTGTTCCGTACAGCGACAACTTTTTCGCCACGCTCAACAGCGCGGTTTTCAGCGATGGCAGCTTTGCCTACATTCCGCCGGGCGTGCGTTGTCCGATGGAGTTGAGCACGTATTTCCGCATGAACGCTGCCAAGAGCGGGCAGTTTGAGCGCACGCTGCTGATTGCTGATGCCGGTGCCCAGGTGAGCTATCTTGAAGGGTGCACGGCACCGATGCGCGATGAACATCAACTGCATGCCGCGGTGGTGGAGCTGGTGGCGATGGAAAACGCCACGATCAAGTACAGCACGGTGCAGAACTGGTATCCGGGTGATCCAGGGACGGGCAAGGGCGGAATTTATAACTTCGTTACCAAACGCGGTATCTGCCGCGGCGCCAACAGCAAGATTACCTGGACGCAGGTTGAAACGGGTTCTGCCATTACCTGGAAATATCCCTCGTGCATTCTGCAGGGGGATAACAGTGTGGGCGAATTTTATTCTGTGGCGCTGACGCACCACTATCAGCAGGCGGATACCGGCACGAAGATGATCCACATCGGTAAAAACACCCGATCGACGATCGTCTCCAAGGGCATCAGTGCTGGCCACGGCCAAAACACCTATCGCGGATTGGTGAAGGTGCTCAAGGGCGCGGACAACGCCCGTAACTATACGCAGTGCGATTCGATGCTGCTGGGCAATCAGTGTGGTGCGCATACCGAGCCGTATATTGATGTCAAGAACCCCACCGCGACAGTGGAGCACGAAGCCAGCACCAGTAAGATCGGCGACGACCAGTTGTTCTACTGCAAGACGCGCGGGATTGCTCTGGAAGACGCGGTCAACATGATCGTCAACGGTTTTTGCAAGGAAGTGTTCCGTGAGCTGCCGATGGAATTCGCCGCTGAGGCGCAGAAACTTCTGGGCGTGAGTCTGGAAGGATCGGTCGGGTGACCGGCGCAGCCATTTTTATTCTGCGGATTCATAAAATCGGATTCAATAATTAACAATTAACAATTAACAATCAATAAGCCATGCCAGAACCATTACTCGTCATCGAAAATCTTCATGCCAAGGTCGCCGGTAGCGACAAGGTGATCCTCAAGGGTGTGAACCTGACCGTCAACAAAGGTGAGGTGCATGCCATCATGGGGAAAAACGGTTCGGGTAAAAGCACGCTGGCGCAGGTACTGGCCGGGCGCGAGGTATATGAAGTGACCGAGGGTTCGGTGCATTATCAAGGCAGGGACCTGCTGGAGCTGAAGGCCGAAGAACGGGCACGCGAAGGTATTTTCCTTGCGTTTCAGTATCCGGTGGAGATACCCGGTGTCAGCACCAGTTATTTTCTGCGGGCGGCGGTGAACGCGGTCCGGACGCATCGCGGCGAACGGGAAATCAGCGCGCCGGATTTCCTCAAGATCGTCAAACAGAAGATGCAGCTTCTGCACATGGACAAGAGTTTCATGAACCGTGCCGTCAACGAAGGCTTTAGCGGCGGGGAAAAGAAGCGCAACGAAATTTTCCAGATGGCGGTCATGGACCCGATTCTGGCGCTGATGGATGAGACCGATTCGGGGCTGGATATTGACGCCCTGAAGACTGTCAGCCACGGGGCGGACAGCCTTCGCGGGCCGGAGCGGGCGATTGTTCTGGTGACGCACTATCAGCGCATGCTCAACTACATCACGCCTGATTTCGTGCATGTGATGATCGATGGGCGCATCGTCAAGACCGGCGACAAGGATCTGGCGCTGGAGCTGGAAGCCAAGGGTTATGACTGGATCGAAAAGGAGCTGGCTGTCGGTGCCTGATTGGCCCGGTGGGTTGAAGTTGACGGGATGATGGAGCAGGGCGCAAGCCAGGAGTATTCATGACAACACTTGTACAAGGGCGCAACACAAAGGTGGATGTAGCGACGATGCGCGAATCATTGCAACAGACGGAAAATACGTGGATCAAGCAGATTCGGCGCAAGGGGATGGATCATTTCAATAAGGTTGGTTTTCCTTCCGGGCGCGAGGAAGCCTGGCGGCATATCAATCTGACTCCGCTGCGCAATACTGCTTTTACCCTGGCGACAGGGGAGGTGACTCCGGCCAGTCGGGCGGTACTGTCCAAGTCGAGCTTCGGTAAAAAAGCGTTGGTCGAGCTGGTATTTGTCAATGGCCTGTATGCTGCAGAGTTGTCGAGCCTGACCCGACTGCCGCAGGGCGTTCAGGTGATGAATATCGCCGAGGCAGTCAAAGCCGAACATCCGGTCTTGCTGGATTATCTGGGCAAGGTTGTCAAACCGGAGTTGACTCCCTTTGCTGCCATTAACGCGGAGTTTATCAACGATGGGGCGTTTATTCACCTGCCGCGTGGAACCACCCTTGAAGGGGTGATTCACCTTCTGTTTATTTCAACCTCAGCCAATGCTGATGCCCCGACGGTTTCGCATCCGCATGTGCTGATCGTGGCGGAGGATAATGTCCACGCCGCTATTGTTGAAAGCTATACCGGCAGCCCCGATGCGATTTACTGGACCAACGCGGTGACGGAAGTGGTGGTCGGGCGTGATTGCATGATCGATCATAACAAACTGCAGCAGGAATCGCTGGGGGCGTTTCATACCGCTGCCATGCACGTCGAGCTGGAGCGTAATTCCCACTTCATCAGCCACAACACCACCCTGGGCGGGCGGCTGACGCGCAACGATCTGAGTGTGCGCATGGCCGGGGAATATGCCTATGCAATTTTGAATGGGCTGGTCGTGATTGGCGGCAATCAGGTATGCGATAATCATACGCTCCTGCACCACGATGCCCCCAACTGCCCCAGCCATGAACTGTATAAGCATGTGCTGGATGACAAGGCGTATGCGGTGTTCAAGGGGCAGATTTACGTTGCCCAGGAGGCGCAGAAAACCGACAGCAAGCAGACGAGTAAAACGCTCCTGCTCAGCGGCGAAGCGAATATGAACTCTCAGCCGGCGCTGGAAATCTACGCCGATGATGTCAAATGCACGCACGGATCAACCATCGGGCCGGTGGATCAGCAGATGTTGTTTTATCTGCGCAGTCGCGGGATTGGAATCGACGCTGCCCTGCATCTGCTGACCTATGCCTTCGCGGCGGACGTGACACGACGTATCACGGCTGAACCGGTGCGGGCGAGGGTCGAAGATGTCATGGCAGCACAACATGGCCTGCCGCAGGATCTGCGCATCACCGACCTGAGCGCATTCGATGCCGAGGTGCTGTAATCGATGCGCGCCGTGATCGATGTGATCGACACCGGCGCAACCAGGTTCGCGGGTTACGCCTTACGGACGGGGCAGCAAGCGCGCTGCCTGCAGGAACGCATGATAGTTCTGTTTGATTTCAGCCAGTGAATCGCCGCCGAATTTTTCCATGAAGGCACGGGCGATTTCAAAGGCGATGACGTTTTCCATCACGACACCAGCAGCGCTGATCGCGGAAATATCGGATCGTTCCCAGCCTGCTTCAGAGTCTTTTTTCGTGTTCAGATCGATACTGCGCAACGGTTTTCCCAGCGTGCTGATGGGTTTCATGGCCCCACGCACAATAATGGGTTGTCCGTTGGTCATGCCACCTTCCAGACCGCCGGCGTTATTGGTGGGGCGGGTAAAACCGAGGCTGGGTGTGTTGAGTCTGGATGGATCATAAGTGATTTCATCGTGCACCTGCGAGCCGGGGCGGGTGGATGTTTCAAACCCCAAACCGATTTCCACGCCCTTGAATGCCTGGATGCCCATGACGGCAGCACCGATGCGCGAATCAAGTCGGGTATCCCAGCTCATACAACTGCCAATGCCGATGGGGCAGTTAAACACATGACATTCGACGATGCCGCCAGCGGTGTCCTTGGCCAGCTTTTGTGAGTGAATGAAATCGCGCATGGCGGTGTCCGTGATTTCGTTCAAACCGTAGACATCGCTGGTATTGCGCTTTTGCAAAAGCGCCTGCCAGTTTTCGCTGGTCACTTCAGTCGGGCAACGCACTGGCCCGACAGATCGGACAAACCCGAACGTTTCAATATCGAAGCTGCGCAGCAGACACCGGGCCAGCGCGCCAGCCGCCACGCGGGCTGATGTTTCGCGGGCGCTGGCGCGTTCGAGTGTTTCGCGGCAATCGGTGGTCAACCATTTGACCGAGCCAGCCAGATCCGCATGGCCCGGACGCGGGCGGTGCAGCGGTGGGGTGCGGGTCTGATCGTCCAGACGCGAATCCAGGTTGGGAACCAGCATAGTGACCGGCGAACCGGTGGTATGTCCCAGACGCACGCCCGAAAGCAGTTCGATATGATCCGTTTCAATCTTCTGCCGACCACCCCGACCATATCCACCCTGACGACGGCGCAGTTCGCCGTTGATAAACTCCACATCCACGGGTACGCCAGACGGCATGCCCTCCACCATCGCCACCAGCCCCGGTCCGTGCGATTCGCCTGCGGTTCGATAACTTAATGTCGCCATAGTCAGATAATTCTAGCGGATTTGACCGTATTTTTCGCTTGTGCGGTGCGCGAATATTTTCGCGGCGTCAGTCGCGTTGCCGGGCTGAAATCTTATAATCATGAAAAATCAGGAGCAGTTATGTCACAAAGTAACGCCAGTGCCACCCCGGCTCATTCTTCAACCGCCACCGACCAGTCATCGGAACCGGCGGTTCAAAAACAGCAGGCAGTCAGTTTTTCCTTTTACAAACTCGATCCAGCCTTTCGTCGCCTGAGCGTAGCGGACAAACAAAAAGCCAGACAGGAGTTTGTTCAGCTTTGTCAACAGCCGCCACAAGGAATGATGTGCCTGCCCTACAGCACGGTTGGCCTCAAAAGCGATGTCGATTTTCTGTTGTGGCGAATCAGCTACAATCTGGATGATTTTCAGCAGCATCAACAGGCGATCAACCGGAGTATGCTGGGCGGATACCTGACGATCCCGACGTGCTACCTGTCAATGACCAAGCGCAGCACCTACGTCGATAAAATCGATGAACACAACCGGGCGGCGCATCGGTTCAATCTGGTTCCCGGCGAGCGGAAGTATCTGTTCGTTTATCCGTTTGTGAAAACGCGACAGTGGTATCTGCTGCCCAAGGACCAGCGCCAGAGCGTAATGAATGAGCATATTGGCGTTGGCACTAAATATAAGCGTATAAAGTTGAACACCACCTACAGCTTTGGCTTGGACAACCAGGATTTCGTCGTGGCGTTCGAGACGGAGGAACCGGCCGATTTTCTCGATCTGGTCATGGAGCTGCGCGAAACACAGTCCAGTTTGTACACCCAACGCGACACGCCCATGTACACCTGCACTAAAATGACCATCGAGCAGATTATGGATCAGTTATTCTGATTTCAATGCCGCGGCTGGGTCAGAAATTTTCGCGGCGTCGATGAGGCTTTTTAGCAGTGGGGTGGGGTTAAAGAATATGTTGCCAGCCCAGGGGCTTTAACAGGGTATTTTGTCCGTTGCGGCGAAGAAGAATCTGCCTGTCGGCAGTGATGGTGCCAATGCGCGTAATTCCCGATTGGACAACGGGCTGGCTGGCGGTGAAGAGCAGCTCGTAATCCTCGCCGTCGTTCAGCGCGTGATCCAGCGGTGCCATGTGATCGCGGTCGGACAGTTGGCAGGCGTCGGGATGAATCGGAATTTGTTCAGCCTCGATGATCGCGCCAACGCCCGATGCGCTGCAGATGTGACCAAGGTCACGACTCAAGCCATCGCTCAGATCGATCATGGCGGTAATCGCGCCTGTCTGGGCTAACTGACGAGCCAGCGCGATACGTGGTTCGAAGGTCAGGTGGCGACCAAGAATCGATCCGCCCAGCGGGCCGGTCGTATAAATGCCATCACCCGGTCTGGCACCGGCACGGGTAATGGGCGCAATATCACCACTTCGACCCAGAATGCTCACCGTGACAACCAGCGGTGCTGCCCATGAAGCGGTATCGCCGCCAACGATCACACAATCATATTTTGCCCCCGCCTGCTTCATTCCGATCAACAATTGCTGCGCCAGTTGCATCACCTGGGGATGATGTTGTGGCAGGGCGACGGTGGCTACCGCTGCCACGGGCAGGCAGGCCATGGCGGCACAGTCGCTGAGGTTGCGGTTCATCACCTTGCGACCGATCAATTCCGGCGCGTGGGTGTCAATGTGAAAATGCACGCCGTCGAGCACCTGATCCACCCCGACCAGCAGCAGATCGTCGCAGTTCCACTGCAAAACCGCCAGGTCATCACCAATGCCGGTCTGTACTTGCGCAGCACGGGCAACATCGCCAGCATCAACCGCCGATTGGGCCTTTATCCAGCGGATCAAATCGAATTCACCAGCCATGGCTATATTGTACCGATCAGCATGCTATACTGCCTCCATGTCGCGGATCGCACTTTGTTTTTTGGCTCATCCCGATGATGCAGAAATTTTATGCGCTGGCACGCTGGCAAGGCTGGCTGAGGCGGGATGGATTATTCATATCATCACGGCAACTGCCGGTGATTGCGGCACGATGACTCTGACGCCGCAGGAGATCAGCGCCATCCGTACCCAAGAAGCGAAAAAGGCTGCAGAATGTATTGGGGCGACATATCACTGCCTCGATGAAAAGGATATTTACGTTTGTTATAATCAAGCGACGCTGCAGAAGACGGTCGATTTATTCCGGCAAATCGCGCCATCGTTGGTCATCACTCATCCAGTCAAGGATTACATGATGGATCATGAAATGGTCCATCTGCTGGCTCGTGCCGCCAGTTTTGGTTACAGTGCACCCAACGCCTCGCGCTGGCCAGTGCTGGCTGGTTCGCGCGTGCCGCACTTGTATTATTGCGACCCCGTTGAAGGGCTGGATCCCAACGGCAATCTGGTCACGCCGACCACGCTCATTGATATAACCGGTTCGATGGACACAAAAGAGCAAATGCTGGCCTGCCATGCTTCGCAGCGCCAGTGGCTTCGCGCTCATCATGGTATGGATGAATACATTGACGCCATGAAGCGCCATGGCGCCATGCGCGGCAAGCAGGCTGGTTTTGCCTATGCCGAGGCGTTTGTACAACATCGTGGGCATGGTTATCCGCACGATGATCTTCTGACCGCAATTTTAGGGAGCAAAGGGAAGTAATGGCTAAATCTCTGACGATGCTGAATACGCTCAAGGGTTCGTTGCTGGAAAAATTTTATCCGGCAGGTTGGGATCTCAAGCGCATGGATCGTTGCTGCGGGCTGGGTTTGAAGAAGCTCACCAACCGATCGAAATGGTGGGATCGCAATTTCAAACCCATCGTGGTGAAGGATGTGTCGCACATGGATCAGTTGATGGGCGACGCCATTGCCGATCAGATCGAGCAGACGCGCCGCGCCGGTCAGAAGCTGGCGATCATCCTGCCGGTTGGGCCGATGGGCATGTACAAGACGGTGGTGCAGCGGCTTAAAACCAGCCGCATCGCCTGTGATCACGTGACGACATTCAACATGGACGAATGGTCCGATGCGTCGGGTAATACCATGCCTGGTGACCAACCCGGCGGGTTTGAACATGCGATGGGCGAGGCGTTGTTTAATCGTCTTGGTAAATTGACCGTTCCCGTCCAGCAGCGGAATTTTGCCACACGAAAAAATCTGCCGACTTATGCGGAAAAAATCGCTGCCATCAAACGGGATGGGGGGCGGTTGGTCACGGTTTATGGCATTGGACGCGCCTGCCATATCGCGTTCTGGGAACCACAGCTTGCCGGAGAATTTCCTGAAGCCCGATGGAAGCAGCAGACCCATCGCCTTGGCGTTGCCTTGCACCCGCTGACGATCGAACAGAATTCACTGCATAGCTTCAACAGTCGGTTTACGTTGATCCCCTGTTTCGCCAATACCATCGGGCCGGGGCTGTTTCTGCAAAGCGACTGGTGTATCGGCGGTGCCGATGGCGCCTACCCGGATCGCGGGGCAATGTGGCAGGGCATGAGCTTGTGTGTCACGCTGCAATATGGCCCCACGCCATGGATTCCCAGTTCCTGGATGCCCACAATGCCCGGCCGCCTCTTTTTCATGCGCCCGCTGGCTGGCCCGCTTGGCCCTGATGCCCACTGAACCGCGGCATTGTCCAGGTCGGTGGAGTAAATTTTCAAATTCGGTGAATTTGCTGCCATTTTCTCGATCGGGCGTATAGAATACGGCGCTGGTACGACTTGCTTCGTTGTTGCTGATGAAGCGTAGTATCAGTTTCCGGCTGGTCGGGCCACAGAATCCCCGTCCCGCCAAGAGTCTCCTACCGTTGCGGTGAACCAACGGCGTCTCCTGTGGTTGTCATTTCGGTTGTCAACAACCGGCCAGCCATAAGCCACGCCAATGCAGCGCAATGTCATGTTCAGAACCGGCGAGCCGCGTGATGAACCGACATTTTCAGTTGCACCCGCACAGAAAGACTGAACATGCCTACCGAAGCACGTTTTCTGGCCAGTTCCGGGCGTCAGATATTTACCGGCAATGAGATGCTCGTCAAAGGGGCGCTGGAAATCGAAGGTGGTATCCACCTGATGACCGGCTATCCCGGTTCGCCCGTCGCCGGTTTTTTTGACTGCCTGTCGAGTATTGGCGATCTGCTCAAGGAAAAGGGGATCCGCGCCTTTCAATCCAACAACGAAGCGCTGGGTGTGGCTGCGATCAACGGGTCGCAGATGTACTCGTGTCGCAGCATTGTGGCATTCAAGAGTGTTGGAACCCACGTGGGATCCGATGCGCTGGCGCTGGGCAATCTGGCTGGTGCGCATCCTGAAGGCGGGGCGCTGGTCATCAGCGGCGAGGATCCGTGGTGCGACAGCACCCAGGTGGCGGCCGACAGCCGTTTTTTGTTTGAACATCTGCGCATGCCGGTGGTTGAACCGGGGACATTTCAGGAATTGAAAGACTGGGTTGGCCTGAGCTTCAAACTTTCAAAGGCGGGTGGTTGTTACATCGGGTACATCGTCACCACCGCCCAGGCCGACGGCGGTGCCAGCGTGGAATGTGCGCCCAATCACTATCCCACGTTGAATGAAAATCAGAAAATCGCGCTCGACACCAAACTGATCGATCTGGATAAGGTGCTGCTGCCGCCGCGTACCTGGCAGCATGAATTGAAGATGACTGAGCGCATGGGCAGGACAATCGCGGCTGCGCGTCTGGTGGGGATCAATCGCATCGACCCGGCGCGTCAAAATGTGGGATCACCCGGTCACCCGAACAAGGCCCCCATGGGATTTGTGGTGACGGGTGTGGCAGGGCCTTATCTGGATCAGGTGCTGGATGATCTGGGACTCAGTGGTGTTTTCCCGATCCTGCGCATGGGTATGAGCTATCCGGCCGACATCCAAATGGTGGTCGAGCTGAGCCAGCAATGTCAGCAGATTATCGTGATCGAAGAACGTCGCAGCTTTCTGGAGAAAGGCATTCGTGACCGCCTGTTCCACGAGTTGCCCCATGACCAGGCCGCCGATCTATCCGCGCGTCTGTATGGTAAGCGTTTCCCCGGACAGAATGTCAGCAATGGCGATGCGGCAAGTTCCACCTCAACCGATCCTGATGCAAACACCATCGAAGGCATCCCTGATGTGCGCGGGTTGAGTGTTTCGTTGCTGGCGGAAAAATTGATTCCCTTATTTAAGCACTGCCAGTCTCTGCCCGAGCATATGCGCAACGGTCGATTGACCAGCGCGTGGGAGTTGATTCGCAGCGTCAGTCGCCGCAAGCTCAACGTCGTCAGCGGGATCGTCGATCGCACGCCGACGTTCTGTCCGGGTTGCCCGCATCGGGATTCCTCAGCCGTTCTGCTGGAATTGCGCAAGAATCTGCTCGATCCGGTCTACATGAAAAAACATCACAACCGCGGGCCGGTTGATCTACTGGCGCATGGCGATACCGGTTGTTACACGATGCTGATGTTCGCCCCCACCGAAGAATTGATGCACAACTACAGCGGCATGGGGCTGGGCGGTGGCACGGGTTCGGGGATTGATCCGTTTATCACCAATAAACAGATCGTCTTCATGGGCGACAGCACATTTTTCCATTCCGGCCAGCTCGCCATTTCCAACGCGATCAAGGCCAATCAGGACATTACCTTCATCATCCTGGAAAATAAGACCACAGCCATGACCGGCCACCAGGAACATCCGGGAACCGAAGTGGATCTGATGGGTAATCGTTCGTACATCCAGGACATTTACGCGGCGTGCAAGGGAATGGCGGGCACCAGCCCGTTGAAAGTCACCAAGCTGCGGCCGGACAAGCGGAAAAAATACTACCACACCCTGGAGAGCAACATTCTGGCTGATGGGGTGAAGGTGGTCATCGCCGACAAGGAATGCGGGATCACTTTCTATCGCAAGGTCCACAAGGCCGAGCGCGAAATCATCAAGCAACATGGTTATCTTCCGCGCAAGACACACATGAATGTCACGCTGGAAGTGTGCGAAGATTGCTTGGAATGCACCAAGGGGACAGCCTGCCCGGGTCTGATCCGGGTGCAGACCGACTACGGGCCAAAGATTGACACGGATCTGACGTGGTGCGTGAATGATGGCGCCTGTGAGCGCGTGCGGGTGAGCAACGATTACGGGACTAACGTCAAACCGTGCCCCAGCTTTGAACAGGTGACGGTTGTTCGCCGCAAGCGGCGGCGTTATCGCCTGCCGCATATGGGTCTGGATAAATTGCCTGATCCAACACCGGTGCATGACCTGAGCGCGCTGGGCAGTAGTTGGCGCGTGCATATGGCTGGCGTAGGCGGAATGGGCATTGGTCTGGTCGGGGCGATTCTGGTTCGGGCCGGACACAAGGAAGGTTACGGCGTTGCCTTCCAGGACAAAAAAGGGCTGGCCATCCGTAATGGTGGCGTTTATTCGCAGATCACTTTTGTCAACGATCAGGCGGATCAACAAACCGACCCGGAGCAAGCCCGCCAGTTGCGCGAAAAATATGCGGTAACCGGCAACATTCCCTACGGGCAGGCTGACCTGCTGTTGGGAATCGATATTCTCGAAGCCAGCCGCGCGGTTAATCCCCGCGATAATTTCCGCATTGGTTCACCAACCAAAACGGCTGCCGTTCTGAATAGTTATCGTCAACCAACGGTCTACAACCTGCTGGGCGAACATGAGTTTGATCCCGAGCAGTTGTGCCATGAAATCTACGAACACTGCAACCAGTCGCTGAGTTACAGCAAGAATATCTCCAGTCTGTGCGAGCAGCGTCTGGGGAGCAAGCAGTTCGTGAATATCCTGATGCTGGGCGTGGCGTACCAGTTGGGCCTGGTCCCGGTCAGTGCCCATGCGATTGCCTGGGCGATCCGCGACACACTGCGCCGCGACCATCGGCGCAATATGAAGGCCTTTAACATTGGCCGCAAGCTGGCGATGGAACCGCGCGCCTTACCGGCCAAACCCCAACCCGAAACATGGGATCAGCTTCTGACCAATAAATCCCGGATCCTCAAAAAAACCCGTCTGCGCGGTCAGACCTGGGCTGGTCGCTATGAGCAGCTTGTGCGCAAGGCTGTGGCGCAGATGCCTGATCTGCCCGAGGGTGCCAAATATGACCTGGCGCTGCGCATCTATGATCTGATGCAATACGCCAATCATCATTTGTCCGCCGACTACATCCAGCGGGTGCAGGCGATGTATCAGAAGGACAGCCTGGCCAATCAATATGCCGCCACGATTGCGGTGATCTGGAATCTGGCCCGTGTGCGGCTGATCAAGGATGAACCGTATGTGTCGTATCTGCTGACACGCTATGAAAAGAAACAGCGCGACATCCTCAAATATGGTGTGGATATCGAAAACGGAGATAAGCTGCTCTATCGCCACCACACCAACCCTGAATTTACCATCATGGGCCGGCGCATCCGTATTCGCATGAATACCAGCGATTGGCAGTTGAAAATCGTCAAGCATATGAAGTGGTGGCGGCGGCTGCCCGGCTGGCATCGGCGCGAAACATCCTTCCGCGACTGGTACACGGGTTTGCTGGATCGCGTGAATCTCAATGGCGATTACAAAATGGCGGTGCAGATTCTGCTGTGCCCGGAAGTGACCACGGGTTATCGTGAGGTGCGTTATCCCAAGATGGAGCGGGTGCGGCAGCAGGTTGATGCAGTCCTGGACGGGCAGGCTGGTGCTGAAGTGCCGCGGCGCAGCGAAAGCGAGCTGTACGTTGGCAAGTGATCGGGGCTGAGGGGCGGTGGAGACCGATGCTGCGGTGAGGGTTGACGGTTGCCCGCTTGAAAGTCTGCGATCGGCTTGTGATTTGGCTTTCGGTGGAGCCGACGTGCTGCTAAGCTGGGCGCATGAAGTTTGGCCGGATCAAGCGGCAGCATGGGCGCGTGGGCGGTCTGGACAAAATTCTTGACCAGATCATCAAGCAGTGCCCGCATGTCAGCCATATTGTTCCCGGACAAATCAAGGTGCGTCGTGGTAAGTCGCCTCTGGGTTTGAAGGTGCAGTATCCGACCGAAGCGGGCTTGAAATGTTTGTATATCGGTACGGGTACGGTGCAGGAAGTGTTTCTGATCTGCACTGATTCTGAAGCAGCGCGGCAATGGCTGGTGCAGCAGGAATTTATCCGGAAGAGCGAAGATTGACGATTATCGGAATGGATCGAATATCATAGTTCGCGCTGGCGCAGCCGGTTGCCGGCAACCCCGCCCGGCAGCCAGCGCAATCATCGCGGAGGCTGTGAACGAAGCAGCCATCACAAGGATGTGAGGAACCGTCATGGAAGAATGGATCTGGATCAATGGGCAAACCATGCCGCTGGCCAGTGCCAGTGTCAGCATCGAAGACAGAGGCTTTCAATTCGCTGATGGCGTGTATGAAGTCATTCGACTTTATCACGGTCAGCCATTCACCCTGCCGCAGCATCTGCAGCGGTTGCAGCGATCAGCAGCAGGCATTGAACTCGATGTACCGTTGCCCGAGTCTGAGCTGAGTGCAGCCATCGAAAAACTGGTGGATCAGTCGGGGCTGGATGATGGAATGATCTATCTTCAGCTTACGCGCGGTTATCAGCGGCGTAATCATGTATGGAATTCCGATCTGCCGGCGACACTGTTGTTTTACACCCGCGCATTGCCGGCGCTGGCCGCACCGGGCAAGGCACCGGGGGTTAAACTGCATCCGGTTGCCGATGAACGCTGGCTACGCTGCTGGGTGAAGTCGATTGCGTTATTGCCCAACGTGCTGGCTAAAAATGCAGCCGTGCGTGCCGGTGCCGATGAAGCAGTCTTTATCGGTCAGCAGGAGCAGCTCAGCGAGTGCTCCGCGTCTAATTTATTTGCGGTTGTCGATGGAGTGCTGGTGACTGCGCCGGTGGGGCCGCGGGTGTTGCCGGGTGTGACACGACTGGTTCTGCTGGAACTGGCGCAGCAGTTGGGCATTGCCGTTCGCCAGCAGGTGTTGACGCAAGATCAGGCGCTGAAGGCTGATGAGCTGTTCATCACCAGCACGACCCGCGAATTGAGTTGGGTGAGCCATTGGGGCAATCGCCAGCTTTTCACAAAGTGTGGGGCGACAACGCTTCGGCTGCATCAGGCGTTTCGTCAGCGCGTGCGGCACGAACTACGCCCCATTCCAGTCCGTCTGACGGCATGATTTGAATGGGTGAGCGCTTATTTGGCCTGCGCCACGGCGGTGCTGAGGCTGATGATGGCGTCGCGCCAGTGCTGTCCGGTTTCGTCCAACTCATAGTTCAGCACATCGCCCAGGGCGACGTAATCCTGATCTTCCAGGGCGCGACGAATTTCCCGCAGTTGCCCGGCAAAATGATTCGCCATGCTCTGCAGATTCCGGCCGCCGACTTCAACCGAATCGAGATTGATCCCGACCAGTTGTGCTGACTGGGTGATGCACTGCTGCGCCTGTTGCCATGTTTCCAGGCAGGCGTTGAGCGGCAACATGGCGGCTTTGGCCTGATTACGCTGCAGCAGTTCGGCTGCCCGATTTTTGCTGGCATCCGCCTGATCCAGCGCTTTTTGCATATCGATCAGGGCATCCATCGCCATTTCGCGCGGGTCGGCTGTTTCCAGTTGAATGGTATGGATTTCGGTATCGGCCGAACGAAGGGTGTCCATGTCCGACAGTTGCGGGCTTTTACCATCCAGCAAAATGGCGACCGCCACGCGGGCCTGTTTGTTGATGTATTCCAGCACCTGTCCCAGAGTTTTCAGGCCAAGTTGTTCAGTATTGATGATTGTGTTGTCGATCGATACGGGCATGGGTTCTCCGTCGGGCTGGTGCACAATAGCGCAATCGCGCAGCAGCTGCGCTTGTAAGCAGTATCGACAACATGGCGCTGTCAGCTTGATATTGTCCGATAACAATTTTCCATTGGCACTGACATCGGTATCGGATCGGGCAGAAGACGAAAGGATTAGGGTTTGGGTTGCGCCCTGGTTTTGGATCGCGCGCTGCCACGGGCAACACGGGGCCGACCAAAGGCATCTGTTTCTGTTTTGACCTTGGATTGGCGGTGGGTGTCAAACAGGGAGGGTTCATTGGCAGTAGCCACCAGGCAATTTTCGCCCGGTTGCGTCTGATCGCGCACCGTCAGCGCATGGGCCAGACGCTTGCGGGCGTAACTGACATACTCCGCCGATTGATCGATACCGACATAGCGCCGGCCCAGCAGGGCAGCACTGACGGCGGTTGTCCCCGAACCATTGAATGGATCAAACACAACATCGCCCGGATTGCTCGAGGCTTTGATGATGCGATCCAGCACCGCAATCGGCATCTGGCAGCCATGCCACCCTTCGCGTTCGTTGAAGGTTCCACACAGGCGGCTGACGAACCAGGTATCGCTGGCGGGATCAAAAAAATCGACGGGAAGAAGCTGGTCAGAACCAAGATCAGTCTGCTGCTCGACAAACTGGCGATAACCGGCTTCGAGATAGCTCGTCTCCTGCGGGCGCAGGAACCAGGTGTCATCCGGCAGTTTGCCTTTACTGTTGGCACGAAGATCGGAATAAGTCGTCTGACGGGCACTTTTCACGCGAACAGCGTCGGCGTTGAAGGTGAGATTGGTCATGCCGGTGGCGGGGCGTTGTTTGGTGAAATAAAGAATATGCGTATGACTTTTGGCAAACATTTTTTTGGTCTGCTGGCCGAACGTGTAGTGCCAGATGATCCAGTTACGCAGGTGAAAGCCAATCTGGCGGCGGGCGACGACCGCCAGATCCGCGACATATTCATCGCCAATCGCCAGATAAAAGCTGCCGGTGGGTTTGAGCGCGCGGTAGACCGCCTGCATCCACTGTTTTGACCAGTTCACATACTCATCGACACTCTTGCGATCATCGTAATTATTATAGAGATAACCAATATTGAACGGGGGATCAGCAAAGCACAAATCCGCCCAACCTTCCGGGGCCTGATTCAGGATTGCGATTGAATCACCATTGATAATCTGATCAGGTTTTATGGCGCCGCTGGCGTCGTAAATGTCCTGCGCTGCTTCAGCGGGGGGGGTGGCTGCGGCTGATTGTTCCTGATGCGTCATAATGATGGTATTGATGTGGTTAATCTGTGGTTGTCTGTACCGGAAGATAGCAACTCGGTGGCCTGCTCCTATAATCCATATTCAACGATAGGGTGCCCATGAACCCGTTTATTATGAGGTTAATCGATGCCAATGCCAACCGCGCCCGTGAAGGGCTGCGGGTTTTGGAGGATTATGCGCGATTTATTCTGGATCATCAGCCGATCTCAGCAGGCCTGAAGCAGTTGCGACATGATCTGACGGTAGCACTCAAGCCCATCGAACCCGATGCTGTTTTATGTCGTGATACGACTGGGGATGTGGGGCTGAGTAGTAAAACGCACACTGAATTGATCCGGCAGGACTTGGCGCAGGTGGTTATTGCAGCGGGTAAGCGCCTGGGTGAGGCACTTCGTGCCATGGAGGAGTTTGCCAAAATTGATCATCCTGATACCGCCGCTGCACTTGAGTCGATCCGTTATCAGTTTTACGACCTTGAGCAGCGGTTGATCCGCACCCTTCGGCCGGCGCATCGTCTGGCCAAGGCGCAATTGTGTGTTTTAATTACAGAATCCGCCTGTCGCAGCGACTGGTTTGACACCGCCGCCGCTGCCATTGCAGGTGGGGCGGATATGCTGCAACTGCGTGAAAAAGAGTTGCCAGCGCGCCAAGTGCTCCAACGGGCCAAGCGCTTTGTGAAATTATGTCGGGATCATGATGTGATCAGCATCATCAACGATCGGTTGGATATTGCCCTATTGAGCCAGGCAGATGGTGTACATGTCGGACAGGATGATTTGCCTGCGGCGGAAGTCCGCAAATTACTGGGGCGCGACAAAATTGTCGGTCTGAGTACCCATTGTATCGAACAGGCTCGTCAGGCCGCGACGGATGGGGCGGATTACATCGGTATCGGCCCGTTTTTTTACAGCTCAACCAAACCGCGACCGTTTATTGCCGGCCCGGATTATGCCCGCCAGGTGGCAGCGGAAATTTCCCTGCCTGCTTTTGCTATTGCCGGAATTACGCAGGAAAATCTGGATGAAGTGCTTGCCAGCGGTATTACCCGGATCGCAGTTACGGCTGCGGTCAGTGGTGCTGAAGATGCGTGCGCCGCTGCTCGCCAGTTGAAATCGCGCCTGAACGTTGCTCAAGCGTAAGGGCAATTTATAGTTGTCGAGCTGAATCAGCGCTGAAGTGTTGATGGTGTCGCCAACTTTGGCGCCGGTGGGCGAACAAGGAAACGGATGTCCGAAATTGCAGCCAGCTCATCTTCCGACCAAAGCACCGCGGCGGGCAGCGGCCTGCTTGCCGATGCCCATTCATCGGCTGGCGCAGGCGCGCCCGTTGCCACCGGATCATTTTTCAATCATGCGGGAATCATCGCCACCGTGACATTCATCAGCCGGTTACTGGGGCTGGCGCGGGAGATCATTACCACCAATTATTTCGGCGCGGGTGTTGTCTGGTCGGCTTGGAAAATGGCTTTCACCATTCCGAACCTGTTCCGCAAGTTATTGGGTGAAGGGGCATTGTCCGCAGCATTTATCCCGCTCTATGTCCAGGCGCGTAAAAAGGAACAGGCGGCGATTGCGGATCATCCGGCGGCCGGTGCGCCATCGTTGGCGATGAATAACGCGGGAAAAACAGCCGCAGAGTCCGCCACCGATTTTGCCAATGCCAGCGTCAGTTTTCAGGTTTTTATTCTGATTGGGCTGACCATTGTGGGGGAGTTGGTGCTGGCCGGTCTTTATTCGTTTGCCGGTCTGCGCCCCGATTATCTGCTGGGCATCAAACTGACCCTCATCATGCTCCCGTATGTGATGTTGGTTTGCGTCGCAGCCCTTCTGGGCGGGATTCTCAATGTTCACCATCGTTTTACCGCCGCAGCTGCCACAGCCATTGTTTCCAATGTCTGTCTGATCGTCGCCATTATTTTGATTGCACGGGCGGTTGATTTGCGCACACAGGCAGGGCAGAAAACCGGCGCGATATGGTTGTCCTGGGCCGTGTTGGTTGCCGGTGTAGCCCAGATTGCAATGCTAATGCCGTCGCTGCGGGCGATTCGGTTTCGATTCCGACCCGTACTCCATTTCTGGACCCCGGCGGTACGGCGAATGATGATGATGGCCGGTCCAGCCGCTTTGAGCGCCGGTGTGATGCAGGTGGGCGTATTGGTGGACAAAGGAATCGGTTTTGTGCTGGCCCGTGGGGCCGATCCGACACTGACACATTTTTCCTTCCTGGGGTTGTTCCAAGCGCCCTATCCAATGGCTGCCGGCGCTGCCGCCCGGCTGGATCTGGCGCAGTTCATGTATCAATTCCCCTTGAGCATCTTCGCCACGGCCCTGGCGACGGCGATTTTTCCCCGCCTTTCGCGCGATACAACGATCAGCAGCGGCAACCATCCGGCACTGACGGCGGGACATGATTTCAAACGCATCCTGCGTCAGGGCATTGAGGCGAGTTTTTTCATCGGTCTGCCCGCCAGCGTCGGGATGGTTCTCGTCGCCCAGCCAGCCATTGCCCTGCTTTTTCTGCGCGGACAATTCACCGCGTTTGATGCTGATTGGGTGGCGCGTTCAACCGCAATTTATTCAGCCGCAATCTGGGCGTTCAGCCTGCTGCAGATTCTCAACCGCGCCTACTACGCCCTGCGCGACATGGTTACGCCGTTGATCTGGGGTATTGTCAACCTGCTGATCAACGTGGCGATTGAGTTGCCGCTGATCTGGACAGGTCTGGGCGAAAGCGGAATTGCCGTCGGCACGTTCGTCAGCTTTTCCGTCCAGTCGCTGGTCATGCTCTGGATACTTAATCGACGTATTGGCGGGATGAATCTGCGTCACAGTATTGCGCCGATCGTGAAGATGATCATCGCCACCGGTGTCATGACGCTGGCGTGTCTGGGCGTCAGCCACCTGCCCTTTTATCCCCAGGGATCAGACCAATGGAGCCTGCTTGTCCGACTACTCACTCTGATGAGCGTTGGCGGGCTGAGTTATTTCGCGGTCTGCCTCCTGCTTGGTATCCAAGTCATGCGCCATTTGACCAGGCGATAAGCCGCGGACGCCTGTTACTCGTCGGCCTCGATCTCAGCCTCGTCCTGGGGCGGGCCGCTTTCGTCGAGAATATCCTGAACTTTCAGCGGTGCCTCAGCCAGTTTTTCACGGCTGGAAACGACGCAGGTGTTGTTCCCGGCGTAGTGTTGTTCAAACTGTTCGATGGCAGCCGCCTTCACCTGATCAGCCGTGGTTGCAAGGAGGCGGTGATAATAATCAGTGCGTATGTCGAGCGTGTGGCCGCTTAGATGACGCATCAGCGCAGCCGTATTGGCATAGGCGGGACGAATGGGTCGTTCGGCATGTTTGGCCGAGCTGATGATGGCGCGATCGACAACATCCTGGCTCCAGTCCGCTTTCTTGATGTAGTCCAGCGTGCGGTCAAACACCTGGAGCGTGCGCTGAACGTGTGGGTCGCGATAGCTGTAAAAAGTCCAGATGTCAGAACCACCGCTGTAGCTGCAACCGCCGCCATAGGCAGTTCCCTTGAAACGCACTTCGTCGAGAATGTAGTCAAGGCTGACCAGATGCGAAGCAAGCTCCAAAGCTGGGGCAGATGGATGGGAAATGTGCGGGGCAGGCATCACCCGAACGCAGAAGGCGACCTTCATCGGATTGGCCAGTCCGTCGCTGGCACGCCGGATCGGAGCAAAATCGACTGGTACCGGCGCGGTGGTGTGAACCTTCATCTGCCCGCTCCAGCGCTCGACCGCCTGGCATACCAGGGCGTGCGCCTTGGCTGAACCGGTAAAGCTGATGACCAAGCCGGAGCGATTGGCAATCGCGGCACGAATCTTTTTCAATTGCAGTATGATTTGGTCGGCCTGCGAGCCAAATTGGTCGGCCAACCGTGTGATCAGCCGTGTTTGTGGCAAGCCTACCATCTGGTTGTCAAGATTGAGGGCTGCACTCAAACCGTGCCCAGCGTGGTGTCGGGCCAGGCTCATGCCTTTGCCAACAATGGACGAACGGTGGGCAATCGCGTCCTGGCGCAGAACCTGATGCAGACGATCCGTGTTGTCCAGGTCAAGCTGAAAAATCAGATCGTGAAGCAATTCCAGCGCAGGCACAGCCGTATCGTCAAGGAATTTGAGGCCGAACATGGCACGGCGGAGAAAAGGCTTTTCGCGATCAAAATGAGCTGTGGTGTGCGGTGTGAAAGTAATGCCATCCGTGGCGGCAGCCATCCGTTGGGCAATCTGTTCGTAACCCTGACCGGCTGCTCCCATTTTGTAGACGCAATCGCTGTAAAGCGGCAGATAGGCAAACAACTCCGCGGGCAGATGCGACAGGTCGAAATCAATGCTCAGATAGTTGATTCCATTGGTCAGAACATCGTTGTGCAGCAATTCGATCCCGTCAGCCAATTTCTGGCGGGTTGTGGGGATTTCCTGCGGAGCGGTGGGCAGATCCTTGACGTACAGGCGCGGCAGGGTGGCCAGCGCTTCGGGTGAATTGGGCATGTCAGCCAAGCGGTCAAGTTCAGCCGTTTGCCGGGCAATGTGCTGAAGATCGGCCTCGGTCATTTTTTGGCGCGTCTCGGAGAGGGATTGACGTTCATCAGCCTCCTGCCGGGCAGCCAATTGTTGATCCGGTGCACAGATCAGCGTCAGGCGATGCGGATTGTCGATCAGATATCGTTGAATCAAACGGGTGAAAATCTGCGGATCGTCGCGGTAGCGCTGCCGCAGTTTGTCGAGCAGTTGGGTCTTGTGGACAAAAGTCAGCGGATCTTTGCCGTGCATCCAGGCTGCCTTGACCACCCCAAGTTGCTGCAACGGATAGTGCGTGGTGATTTCAAGTTGCGAATAGATCAGTTGATGAAAGGCGGCGTCGATGCGATCAGGCTCGATGCCCTGCTGAACGATTTGCCGCAGCGTGGTCAATACCAGCTCAACAAAGGTATCAGCGCGGTCAGCCTCGCTCCCCTTGATGCCAACATGGAATGTGGATTGTTTGGTTTCGTCCTCAAAGCCGCAATGAGCCAGATCCTCCCCCAGTCCCGAGTCGATAATTGCCTTGTGCAGCAGGGCTGCCTGATTGCCCAGCAGCACTGCTTCCAGCAGGCTCATCGCCATGATTTGTTCGGCATCGTTACCGTCGCCGATCAGCCAGTTCAGGGTGATCCAGGTCTTGCCGGTTGTCTGATCGGTCGGGCCGATGGGATAGGTGATGGTCTGTTGGCGCGGCTCGGTCCAGCGCGGCTGATCGGCAATGGTGACATCGATCGTCTGTTGGGTGAAGGCATCAAGTTTTGGTTTCAGCCAAGCCAGATGATCAGCCGTGGAAATATCGCCGTAAAGAAAAATATAGGCGTTGGATGGGTGGTAATAACGGGCATGAAAATCGCGGAACTGCTGGTAGGTCAATAATGGAATCGCCTTGGGGTCGCCGCCGGACTCCCGGCCGTAGGTGGTATCGGGGAAAAGTCCGCGGAAGCTGGCCTGACCAGCCATCGCCGACGGGCTGGAAAATACACCCTTCATTTCGTTATAGACAATACCCTGCAGGGTCAGTTCGCCGGTTGGTTTGGTTTTGTCAGCTGGTTCAAGATGATGAGCTTCGCGCAGGAAGGTCATCTCGGTGAGGTTGGGGTAGAAGACGGCATCCCAGTAAACTTCCGCCAGGTTGTAATAATCCTGACGCACGTTGGAACTGACCGGGTAATAAGTGCTGTCAGATGAGGTCATGGCATTGATGAATGTGGCCATGGACTGCTTGATCATTTCAAAAAAAGGATCTTTCACGGGGAACTTGCGCGAACCGGACAACACGGAATGTTCGATGATGTGGGCTACGCCACTGTCGTCCGTGGGGGGGGTGGGGAAGGTAATGGAAAACAAATTTTCCGTGTCGTCGTTATGTAAATGCAGAATGCGCGCACCGCTTTTGCTGTGCAGCAACTGATAAGCGACGGCCCGCTGATCGGGTAAAGGCGCTGCCTGCACGACGACAAATCCATCCAACTCCTGTCCCTGGCGATATTCAACTGACGGTATGGAACTCATAGCGTGATCTTATGACGGCAAAGGCCGATGAGCAAAGCACATCGTATGGCGGAGATCATGGGGAAGGCCGAATGCCCGCGTTGCGCCGGCGATGGATTCAATGGCGCAACCATCGGCTGCCGCAGATTAGAAAAGCTCTTCATCGGTTCGCAGCGCCAGCGGTGGGCGAAGTATTTCCATCGTGATGATTTGCTGCCGCAGTTGCCCGGCGGTCAACAGACGGTGAACACTGCCGGTCGCTGATTGCACGGCCGGCGTTACGGTTGGAGCTGGGGCAATGGCCGGTGGCAGCGGTGGTGTGGGTTGTCGTCGTTGCGGCTGTTGTTGCTGCTGTCGTTGAGCGGCCTTTTGACTCCGGGATGACGCAGTAGCAGCGCGGCGCTGTTGCCGGGGCGTCATTTCTGGACGGCTGGCTGATGTCGGGGCGTTAATATCAGGTGGCTGCTGAATCTTGCGATTGCGCGCGGCGGCTGGATCACTCGTCGGAACCGGTGTCGGTCGCTGATATGGCCCGGGCGGGGGTGGTTCATGACGATATTCGGCACGCATTGGCGGCTGGGGGATCGGCGGCTTGGGCGGTTGATCCGATTGCGTCGCTCCATCGCGACCGGCTGTTTGTTTCGGCTTTTTTTTAGTGGAGGAAGCAATGCTGCTGATGATCCACAGCGCAACGGCGATAACGCCCGCGATCACCTTGATCGACGAGTCGTCACCTGCAGCCAGAATGGGTATTACGCTGATCACGGGCAGAATCCTGCGCGAAATTATTTGGGCTCAGCTGGCGGCTTGGCGATGCTGTCGCGCATGGCGGTATCAGACTGGATGTTGCGCATGCGGTAATAGTCCATGATACCGAGATTGCCGCTGCGGAATGCCTCAGCCATGGCGCGGGGCACTTCAGCTTCAGCCAGCACCACCAGCGCGCGGTTCTCCGCCACCTTGGCGGTATTTTCCTGTTCTTGGGCGACGGCCATTGCGCGGCGTTTTTCCGCTTCAGCCTGATAGCGCCGTTTTTCCGCTTCAGCCTGTTCGGCAATCAGCTTGGCGCCGACGTTTTCACCGACATCGATATCGGCAATGTCGATCGACAGGATTTCAAAGGCAGTGTTGGCATCCAGGCCTTTATTCAGAACGGCCTTGGAAATGTGGTCGGGATTTTCCAGCACATCCTTATAATCAATCGCCGAACCAATCGCGGTCACAATGCCTTCGCCGACACGGGCAATGATCGTTTCTTCCGTAGCCCCACCAACCAGGCGCTTGATATTGGTGCGCACGGTTACGCGTGCCTTGACTCGCAATTGAATCCCATCCTTGGCGACAGCATCGATGGTGTGACGACCCATCGCCGCCGATGGTACGTCGATCACCTTGGGGTTTACGCTGGTCTGCACAGCATCGAGAATATCGCGACCGGCCAGATCGATGGCGCGGGCATTGTCCCAGCCCAGATCGATGTTGGCTTTGTTGGCTGCCACCATGGCGTTGATCACGCGCAACAGATCGCCGCGGGCCAGCACATGCGATTCCATCTCCGCCTGCGAAATATGCAGGCCGGCACGGCTGGCTTGAATGCGCGAATTGATGATCTGCTCCGGGCTGACCTTGCGCAGGCGCATGCCGATCAAATCAATAAACGTCACCCGTGCCCCTGATACCAGCGCCCGGACATACAGGCCGATGAAGTTGAACATGACGATGAAAATCGCCAGCAGAACCACGCCGATAACCAGAACAAAACCAGCAACCATTACGTTCATATTCGCTCCCTGGGAAAGTTCAATTCCCCTTGATTTTAACTATCGGACAACATACTCCCATTGGCAGATGGGGGGAAGTTTAATTTGCAATTCTGCTGGTCCACCAGCACGGCACGGGTGAAATCCATCAGCACCATTCTACACAATTTTAACAACGGGGCGATCATTGGTTATTGCGACCACTTTCACCCGGGTTCCCGGTTCGATGATGCCATATTCGCTGACCACCTCGATACGCTGGTTGTCAAAATCAACTTCGCCGCTGGGGCGCAGTTGCGATACGGTGACGCCTTCCTGCCCGATGTGCACGGGCGGGGGCTGCACGACACTGGTTTGGTCCTGCAGAATCATTTGCCTGCCGATGGATGTTTTGGGGTAAAAGTTGATCATCCACGTCGCCACGAATGGACTGAGCGCCACCAGGATCACCAACGCCGCCACACCGGCCCAGCGGCTAACCATGAAACAGCAGACCAGCCCGGCCAGAATGACCAGCAGCCCCATCACGCCCAGCACACCGCCGGTGGGTAAAAACAACTCGGCGAACAATAACAGCGCCCCGACAACATACAATATGATCGCCAGACTTATCAGGCTCATACCCGTCCTCCATCATTGCCATCGGCAGTTGCAGAACCTGATCCGTATGTTCCTGCTTACATCCACTGCCGGCGGATTACGTCACACGTTTGACGATGACATGATTGCCGCGCACCTGCTGAACTTCAACACTGTCGCCGCGATTAACAAACCCGCTTTGGCTGACCACATCGACACTGCGGGTGCTGCCCAGCGCCGGGTCGTAGAATTCCGCCTGTCCGCCGGGGCGCAGATCGGTCATGACCTTTCCGCGTAGGCCCGCAGTTGGCCAGACGGGGTTTTGCCCTTCGGAGCTGATGCCGACGGTCGCGGTTTCGCCGCCAGCCTGCAGCATTAGGCGGTTGAAGTAGGGGAGTGTTGGCAGATAGCGACCCAGCCACCACCCCAGCAACAACGATGCTGCCATGGACGCAACAATGGTTGTAATGCCATAACCCAGCCAGCTCCAGTCAACGCCATAACCGATCGGCGTATCGGGCAGTTTGATTGGTGGCACAAAGGTCATGGCCAGCCCCGTGAAGATCATGATAATGCCAGTGAAACCCGTCAGCCCAAATCCAGGAATGACGAACAGTTCCACGGCCAGCAGCAAAATGCCAATCAGCACCAGCATGATTTCCCACCAGGTCGCCAATCCGGTCAAGGCCGGTATGCCCAGCAGCACCGCCAGGCTGGCCAGGCAGGCTACTTCCGGCAGGCCCGAACCCGGCGAATGAATGGCGGCGTAAACGCTGATCATGAAGATCATCATCAAAATGCCGCGAGCCACATATCCGCCCAGCAGGGCAACAAGGCGGTCGCCAGGGCTGGGGGTGTATTCAGCGACAATGTTGTAGTCGCGGTCGGCTGCCAGGGCCTGCACGTTGGGATAAATTCCCTTGGCCAGTCCGATGCGCTGCGCGAGCGTGGCGCGCACCGTCAAGAGCGAATCAGGACCATCCAGCGGCGCGCGCACCTCCGGGACATCGCGCCAAGCTGCAGGTTGAGTGGTGCTGATCTCGCCCGACAGCAGTTGGTTATCGTTGGTTGCGCTGGTGTCGGTATCAATCCGGCTGCTGCCGGCAGCGTCAGTGACCAGCCGTTTGTAGGTTGGTTCATCCACGAAACGGCGCTGGCCCGTGGCGGTGTTTTCGATGTAGTAGACCGTTGCCGGAACCACGATGAACGTGCGCACCAGCAACGGATCATAACCATTGTGCTCGGCTGAATCGGCAAATTCCTCCAGCACCAGACTTTCGGCCTTGGCGCGGGTGACATCATCCATTTCCCCACCCATGGAGATCACGCCGCAATCCCCCAGCAGGCTGTTGGGTTCCATGATAATTTCATCACAGGCCATGGCGATCATGCTGCCGGCGCTGATGGCTTTTTCGTTGATGAAGCAAATGGTATGAACATCGCGCGTCTGTTTGATTATGCGCGAAATATCGACGCCTGCGGTCACCAACCCGCCGTAGGTGTTGAGTTTGAGAATGATGACCTGGGCGCCGGCCCGGCGCGCTTCGTCAAAGCGCGCCTTGAGGGTGCTGGCCATGTAATCATCCACCATGCCGTCAACCGCAATGACCGCAGTTGGCGTGGGCGCGGCGTGAATCGATGAAGAATCATCGGTGGCGGCAACAGACGCTGTGGTCGGCTGGGCTGTAACCAGTGCAGCCAGAAACAGACTCAATAACGCGACAATCAGAAGTTTCATCAGACAGAATTGTAAACCAGAACATGGATTGGAACATCCACCGGCGGACGAATTAGCGCATTTCCAACGATTGGCCGCCGACACATACCGCGCCGTTTCAATGGAAATGGCTGGTTATTTTCCCGGGCCGAAAACCGCCTGGTGCAGCAGATCAACCGGATGTACCACGTCGATCGGCTGGCCGCGCCGATCCGCCTCAGACTGGATGTGCATGGCACAGCCGACATTCCCGGCGGCGCAGATCCCGGCCTTGGTTTGACCGATGTATTTGAGTTTGCGTTCAGCCAGTTCGGTGGCCATTTCCGGTTGGGTGAGGTTGTACGTGCCGGCAGCGCCACAGCACATATCGCACTCGTACAACGGTTTTATTTTGATTCCGGGAATCATTGCCAGCAACTGGCGGGGCGCATTGGTCACCTTCTGGGCATGAGCCAGGTGGCAGGCGTCGTGATAAGTGACGGTCTGCTCGATGGGATGGTTCATCGGCGGCAGGCCCACTTCCAGCAGCACTTCAGAAATATCGCGCACGCGGCTGGCAAAATCTTTGGCGCGCTGGGCATAGGCCGGATCATCACGGAACAGGAAGTCATACTCGCGCAACATCGCGCCGCAACCGGCGATGTTGGTGGCGATCAAATCGACCTGCGGGCCGGAAAGGGGCAGGAACGTGTCGATGTTGTGACGAGCCAGTTGATGCGCTGTTGGCGTGGCGCCGTTGTGGTTGTGAATGGCGCCGCAGCAGACCTGGCGCGCATCGGTCACGACATCACAACCGGCTGCCGCCAGCAATTCGACAGCTTTGCGGTTCACCTCGTCGTACATCACACTGCCAACACAGCCGACAAAAAATCCAACACGCTTGATTGGCCGGGAATTGGGCTGGGGACTGGTTGATGCGTTTGATTGGTCAGCCGAATCATCCAACCGGCGGGCGTGAAGAAACTCAGGTAATTCCCGCGGCCACAAACGCCCGTGGGCCGGGAGCATCTGCTCCATCTTGGCCAGACGCTGGGGCAGGAGTTTGAACAGGCCCGTTTTGCGCAGCAGGGCGTAAATACCGGTTTTCTGCATGAGTCGCGCCGGCAGCACCGCCCATTTCAACCGCGACCGATGCGTGAAGATATTGAAAAAGATCCACCGCATAAGCCGCCCCTGAAGGGTGATCTCATTGGGCGAGGGGTTGTGATGACGGAAATCTTCGATCAGTTCGTGATAGATGACGCCGCTGGGGCAGGCTGTTTCGCAGGCGCGACAGTCAAGACACAGGTCCAGGTGGTTCTGAATGCCCGGCGTCATGTCGATGGCACCATCGGTCAGACCGAGCATGATTTGAATCCGCCCGCGCGGTGAGTCCGACTCCTGCAGGGTTTCGGTGTAGGTCGGGCACGCCGGCAGGCAAAGTCCGCAATGCACGCAGACCAAACCGCGGTCGTAGGCGCGCGGGTCAAGATGAATCTGTTGTTGGCCGGGTTTAAGCGGGCTGTGGATGAGGGGCAGAGGGACACTCATGATAGTTTGAAATTCCTCGCGCTCCGCCTCGTCAGCGGCAATGTTTGCGATTATAGGCGTCCAGTTGATTGAAATCAGCCAAGTCAGATCGCCTGACGCAGGCGTTCAAATAATTGTTGTTCTTTTTCGTTCAGATTTAACGGCCGGGCGGTCTGACCATCTGACCAGAGGCCGCGATACTTCAATTGTTCTGCAGCTTGCAGGGAAATATCCTTCACGATAATGATGCCGAAGACAGGCTCGGCGATAACCTCGTATTGCGCCAGCGTCTGATCGAGCAACTGGGAGATTTGCGCAGCTGGCACACTCAAACGCGCTGTCGGACGAGTGTCTGGCCACGACCACAGCGCCTGACGCTGATCGATGTCATCCTGCACGCAATAACGTGTAATGGATACTGGCGTAATCGATGGAAGTTGCGCCTGGTAATAGTCGATCTCGGTTTCATTACCAAGAAATCCGCAGAGCACTTCGCTGCGATTTTGCAGCATCCATTGTGGCCGCAGGGAGGTGGGCAGCAGTCGGTTGACCCAATCATCCGCCCTAGCCAACTTCGCAACCAGCGCAGCCGTTGGGCGTCGATAGGTGCGCGTCGTGATCGTCACGATTTTTCCCAGCGCGCCGGCTTGGCCGATCATGAGTTTGGTCAGATCATAACCGGCGACGTTTTTCACCGTGCGCCCGCCGGCCGTGATCAACTCACCGGCCTTGTTTTCAAACTGGCAACCAAGCAACTGATCGCGCCAGCCGCCATAGCCGATGCGCAATGGCCCGGTGGAGTTCAGCCCGACCAGTTCGCCGATGGTACGATCTCCCGGGCCGTCAATGGCCAGCCACTGTTCATGTCCGGCCAGTTGCGCCTGGACTTGCTTGAGTGTGGCGGTCGCGGAGATGCACGCTGATAAATCAGCAACGTGATGATCGATTGAACCGGCCGCTACCAGTGGTGAATGAGCCGGGCGGCAGGAGGCTAATGCGTCCATATCGCAGCATGTTAACATTGATTCGTGGTTGGTTGCAAAAGCGATGGTCCCAGCCGCAGACCAGGCGCGCGAATGTTTTGACACTCAGGCGGCAAACTTCAGTTTGCGCTGGCCAGACGCGGTTCGCGCACTTTCATCAGAATGAATAGCCCGACGATGAGAAACGGCGGTACGCTCAATACGCCCCATCGTGGTCCCATGGACGTGGCAAACCCCGCGTAGGCCAGTGGGCCAAAAATACTGGCGAATTTGCCGCTGATGGAAAAAAAACCGAATGCTTCGTTATGTATTTCACGCGGCGCCAGCAGTGCCATCAGTGCCCGGCTGCTGGCTTGTACACCTCCCAGAACGATCCCGATTCCCACACCCAGTGCCATGAACAGCGATGAGGCATCCCAGTGAATGCCCAGCGCGTCGAACGACTGATCCGGCGCGATGAACATGGCAGCAGCGACAACGGCGATCCAGAGGAACAGATTGATGATGATGACGGGTTTATGACCCACCGCATCAGCCAGGTAGCCAAAAGCCAGCGCCCCGAAAAAGGCGACAAACTGCACCACCAGAAAGATGACGATCAGGGATTCCTGACCGATCTTCAACCAGTCGGTTGCGTACGCCGGCGACATGGCAATCACCGTCTCCACCCCATCGTTGTAGAGTAGAAAAGCAAGCAGAAACAGGAACAACGTGCGGTAGCGTTTCAGATCGGCAAAAGTGCGACCGACGCGGCGAAATCCCGCCAGCAACAAGGAGCCGCCTTCGGTTTCGCCGGCGCTGGCGGGTAGTTCATCGAGCAGCCAGTACGCGGGCAGGGAAAAGATCAGCCACCACGCCCCTGAGAGCGCCAACCCCAGTGGAATCCAGGAGGCGTTGGTTTTGAGCATGGCCAAAAATCCGATCAGGGCCAGCGCTCCGCCGACATACCCGACGGCAAAACCCCAGCCACTGAGACTTCCCTGCTTCTGAGGCCGGGTCAGGCGCGGTAAAAAGGCGCTATAAAAGGTAAATGACGTACCGAAACAGACATTACTGGCGACGTAAAGCAGCCCACCGGCCAGCCAGTGACCTTCGGACAAAAACGCCATGCCCATCGTCAATAGCGCGCCGATAACCCCAAAAGCGGTGAACATGCGCTTGGTCCAGCCGCGAATATCTGCCATTGCCCCCAGCACCGGGGCAGCCACCGCCATCAGCGCCATGGATACGGAGGTTAAAAGCGCCATGACCGCGCTGCCGGGGATGACGGTCTGACCGATCATCAGGCCGTGGTTGTCGGTGCTGCCGGGTAGGAGCGGCAGGAGTTTGTTAATCAGGTAGGGTTGGAATGCCGGCCCTAATACGATTAATCCGTAGCCGCTGTTGGCCCAGTCATACATGACCCAGGCGATTTTTTGCCACCGACTGGCTTCGTGGTGTACTGCCGCGGTCTGCGGGTCGGTTGAATTGGCCAGCTCTGTTTCCATAGAGGGCTAATCATGCCTTGGTCAACCAATCTGTACAATCAGTTGGCGAAAAAATTGCGGATTGTTTTTAAGCTTGGCTGTCGCGGGGTAAAAGGTTGACTTTTAGCCCGTTCGGATCGACAACCATCGGTATGACCGCAGATGAACTGGCCAGGAAGGTGGATCATTCCCTTTTGCACCCTCAGGCCTCTGAGGCGGATATAACACGTCTGGCCGATCAAGCCAGGGAGTGCCACTGCGCGGCGGTCTGTGTTGCCCCGGTATGGGTGCGCCACGTCAGCCGGTATCTGGCTGATTCAGATGTGCGCATTTGCGCTGTGGTGGGTTTTCCCCACGGCACGAGCAAACCGACCATGAAGGCGATCGAAGCGATCAATGCCATTAAAGATGGTGCTGATGAAGTGGATGTTGTCGCATTTTTGCCGTACATGGTTGAACGTGATCTGGTCGGAGCCAAACACGAATTAAGCGAGATTACCCGGTCCGCCCGGGCAACCCGGCGCGATGTGGTGATCAAGGTTATCGTCGAAACGGCGCTGCTGATGGGTGCTGATCCCGAACAAAGCGAACAGAGGCTGGCCATCGCCTGCCAGGCAGTGCGTGAAAGTGGGTGTGATTTCATCAAAACCAGCACCGGTTTTCATCCCGCCGGTGGCGCCAGTGTTGAGGCGATCCGCCTGTTGCGTAAATATGCCGGCGAATTGATGGTCAAGGCGTCGGGTGGCATACGCGACTGGCCGACGGCCGTAGCGATGCTGGACGCCGGCGCCGACCGCCTGGGTCTGAGTGCCACGGTGGAAATCCTCCAGCAGGCTCCATGAATTATTATTTTTACTGCGGTAAGCCTTGTTTTGTCCAGAAGTGACCGTTAGCCGCTGGCCACAGGGACACGATTGATTCAGGCGGTGACGCCAGGGCGCAATTTTGCGTTTTTAGCGGAGATTCAGTAGGCTTTTAATTTCATGCACTGCCCGTTTTGCAATGCCGACAAGGAAATGCTGAAGGTCATCGACTCGCGCACCTGCGAGGGTGATCGGGCGATTCGTCGCCGGCGCGAATGTTTGAAGTGCCATAAGCGTTTTACGACCTATGAACGCATTGAGGAAAATATTCGCCTGACCGTGATCAAGCGCGATGGGCGACGGGTTCCATGGGATCGTGCCAAGCTAATGTCCGGATTGCTGCGAGCCTGTTTCAAGCGGCCTGTGCCCGAGTCGGAGCTGGGCCGGATTGTTGATGAAGTTGAAGAAGAAATCTATCGCAGCCACGATCGGGAAGTGCCCAGTGCCGCGATTGGTGAGCTGATCAGTGATAAATTGCGCCGAGTGGATCAGGTCGCGTATGTGCGTTTTGCCAGTGTTTATCGACGTTTCAAGACGCTGGAAGAACTGGTGGACGAAGCCAAGGCGGTTATTGACGCCAAGCGCTTTGAAGTGCCCGGTCAGGGTAAACTTTTTATCGAACCACCGGCGGACGCCAATGGTACAACCGCTGCCACTGCCACGCGCGGCAAAGCGGGCAAAAAAGGCAGCGGTGGCGCGGGACGTAAAAAAGCCGCACCAAAATAATATCGTGGCCATAAAATTGCTGCATGACTGAATGAAAAAACAGACCACCCGGCGATTGCCAACCGCTAATTTCATGAATCACCCGATTTTGCGCCGCCGTTGAATTGTGCTAACTTTGTCTAGGATAAGTATTTATAGCTTCATGAGCTGTGGTTGCGTATCAGGCTCGGAACCGACGTTATTCTGAAGCTCGTGATGGCAAACGTCCGATAAACTACCGGAGACTGTGCATGTTTGTTCCCTGGCATTCCTTATCTTCTTCGGCTCGCTGGATTGGTGTCGGACTGATCGGCCTGGGGCTGGTCGTCGGGTGTGACCAACCGAAAAAAAAGCGCAATGATACGGATAAGCCCGCCATCAAATCGGTTTATCCCACCTTGCCTCCCGTGGCGGATCTGCCTGAGTTTATGAAGGGCACGATTTACGAGCTGGCGCAGACGATGGATATCGAGCCGCTGGTTGTGTCGGGCTATGGTCTGGTGGCCGATTTATATGACACCGGCGATTCGACAGTGCCGATGGTTGTCCGCGAATACATTCTGCGTGACATGCTCAAACGCGGCATTCCGCAGGCCCAGCGGATTCTTGATGATAAACGAGTGGCGATCGTGCAGGTTGATGCGACGATGCCACCGGGTATCCGCAGCGGCCAGCAGTTCGACGCCCAGGTGTCTGCCATTGCTGGCAGCCTGGTCACCAGTTTAACGCATGGCCAGTTGTATCAGTGTGAATTGAGCGAAGGTGGAGCCAATCAGCTCAGCCCTGGCAACCCGGTGGCGGTTAAAGCCCGCGCCCAAGGCGCGATCTTTGTGAATCCAGCCTACGCCTTGCTGGGCAAACCTGATCCTTCCTCCCAGGCGGCGGCCAGTCTGCGCTATGGTGTGATTCTCAACGGCGCCCAGGCGCTGGTGGATCGGCCCATGCGCCTGCGCCTGCGCAGTCCGCAGTTCAGCATGGCGCGCTATGTCGAGAACCGCATCGATTCCAAATTTCAAAGTCCTGATACGGCCGCAGCGGAAAACGAAGCGGTCGTCAGCTTTATTGTTCCGCCGCGCTATGCCGGCGACTGGGATCATTTCCGCAATCTGGTGACGCATTTATATGTTGATGCCCGGCCGCAACTGATTCCCGTGCTGGGTCAGCGGCTGGTTGAGGCTGCCGGAAAACCCAATGCCCCCTTGCTGGACATCAGTTATTGTCTTGAAGGGCTGGGTGAGGCAGCGGCACCGTTCATTGACACGTTGCTGGGCAGTGATGATCCAGCCGTTGTTTTTGCCAGCGCCCGGGCCGGTGCGTTTGTTCAGCATCAAGGGGCCATCTACACGTTGATGGAGATGGCGCGCAACGAGAAACATCCCTTTCAGCTCAGTGCGGTTCAGACGCTGGGCAAACTGCCGGTATCACCGATGATTGCCTCGCGGTTGCGCCAGTTGCTCGATTCGTCGCAGGAACAGGTGCGCGTCGAGGCATATAAGACTCTGGCCAATCACAAGGATCCTTCGATCATTACCCGCGTTGTCAACGAGCGGTTTATTCTGGACCTGGTTCCGGGCAAAGGTGAACCACTGATCTATGCTTCGCGCACAGGCCTGCCGCGTATTGCGCTGATCGGTCAGCCGACGGTTGTCGCGCAGCCGGTCATGTACAGCGCCATGAACAACCAGTTCATGATTTCAACGCAGGAAGACAAAACACTACTGCTGTATTACCGCGGTTCGGATGCGAAGCAGCCGATCAAGATGCGCTCCGGCGCGACGCTGGCGGAAGTGTTGGCCCGGCTGGGGGGGGATGGCGAAGAAGGTCAGGCGATGCTGAATTTCAGTTACAGTGAGGTGCTGGGCATCTTGCAGCAACTGACATCTCAGGGCAAACTAGTGGCGTTGGAGGCATCGGGGCAGGAGTTGGCAGCTTCCTTGTTTTTACAGGAGATGCCCAACGCCAGCGGTGCCACATATTCGGCGGCGGTGCTGGAAGCGCCGGACGCCTCTGCCTCGCAGGCGTTGACACCGGAGCAGCTTCCGGTGTTGCGACCCGACAGTCCGCTCAATACCACCGTCGGTGGGGTTGAGGATAACCGGGCCAGGCCGCAGTAATAAGCGGCCGTTACCGGTGGTTGCGGATCGTCGGTGGATCGGTTGATCCAGCCGGCCAGGCAGTGGGATGTTACGCAGGATCAGATTCAAGTGGCGCTGTGCGCAGCTGACCTGCCAACTTTAACAGTCATGGAGGACGACCTTTCATGCGTCTTAAAAAACTTCTGCTTCATGGTTTCAAGAGCTTTGCCGACCGGACGGAGCTGGTTTTTGATGCGCCAGTGACCGGTATTGTCGGGCCTAATGGCTGTGGCAAATCCAATGTCGTTGACGGAATGAAGTGGGTGCTGGGCGAGCAGTCCGCCAAGAGCCTCCGCGGTGAGGCGATGATGGATGTGATCTTCAACGGATCAGGCACGCGCAAACCCGCGGGCATGGCGGAAGTGACGCTCGTTTTTGAGAACCCGCAACGCGGGGATGGCAGCCGGCTGCTGGCACTGGACAGCGATGAAGTCAGCGTCGGCCGGCGATTATTCCGGGATGGAACCAGCCAGTATCAGATCAACAACCAACCAGCCCGTCTGAAGGATGTGCGCGAATTGTTTCTCGATACCGGTATCGGTGTCGATGCCTACAGCGTGATCGAGCAGGGCAGGGTGGCAGCCCTGCTGGAAGCCAACCCCGCCGAGCGGCGGGTGATCTTTGAGGAAGCGGCGGGTATTTCCAAGTACAAGCAGAAAAAGAAGGAAGCGCAGCGCAAGCTGGAAAAGGTGGATCAGAACCTGTTGCGCGTGACGGATATTGTCGATGAAGTTGAGCGTCAGTTGCGCAGCGTCAAGCTGCAGGCGGGCAAGGCGCGCAATTACCAGGAATATCAGACGCGGTTGAATGAGCTGCGGCTGATGTATGCGATGCAGGAATATCACAACTGGCATACGCAGTTGGCGGAATTGGAAGCCGCGCAGGCTGATGCGCGTTTTCGGCTGGACGATGCGGCCAACGATCTGGCGCGTGGCAACGGGCAACTGGTTGAAAAACGCGAAAACCATGAATCGCTCAGCCGCCAGCGCCAGCAGACGGAATATCAGCTTGTTCAGGCGCGGGCAGCCCTGCAGCAGGCGCAGCAGAAGTATCATTACGCCCAACAGCAGCAAGCGCAGCTCGGCCAGCAGATTCAGACGCTGGAAGCGGATGAACAGTCCGCCCAAGCCAAACTCACCGAGGCGAGCAGTGCCTTGGATCACGAAACTGCGATGGTCGGGCAATTGACCCAACAGGTGACGGCTCACCGTCAGGGCATCGAGCAGCGTCAGCAGGCGTTCCGTGATGCGCAGTTGCAGCTTAATCAGCTCAATCAGGAGATCGACCGCGGAAAAACCGCGATTCTTGATCTCATGCGTCAGCTCGCCAATATCGCCAATCGCCTGGGGGCGATCGAGATCGAACAAAAGAACATTGCCAGCCAGCAGGAGCGTCTGGCCCAGCGGCGTCAGATTGTTCTAACGGAAATCGAATCGCTGGAGATTGCCAAACAGGACATCCAGACGAAGCTGGACAGCGTCCTGCAGCAGATGGATCAGCAGCAGCAGCAGATGCAGGCGTGCCGCAGCCAAGCCGAGGCGCTGGGGCAGGAAATTGCTGACACCAACCAGAAATTAGCCCGCGCCCGCGAACATCGCAGCGGCCTGTTGTCGCGTAAAAAAGTGCTGGAAGACCTGGAATCGCGCCGCGAAGGTGTGAGTGAAGGCGTCAAGAGCGTTTTGCGCCAGCGCGAGACCGCATTTGCCTTTATCAGCGGGTTGGTGGCGGACGTGCTTCAGGTTGATGTTGAACACGCGCACATTATCGAAGCAGCACTGGATGGCCGCGATCAATGGTTGATTGCCGACCGTTTTGCGAATTTGCTGGCGGCTCACGAGGCGCTGGAGCAGTTGGAGGGGCGCGTCAATATCCTGGCGCGCGATCATGCTGAGGCGCGTTGTGCAACCGCGATTGATGCGTATGACTGGAATCAGCATCAGCATCGCCTGCGCCTGGCGGTCGATCTGGTCAAGGTCGAACCGGCGGATCGGGCGATTGCGCAGCATCTGCTGGGCAAAACAGTTGTGGTGGACGATCTGGCGACGGCTGACGATCTGCAGCGCAATGGCCCGGCGGGCTGGCGCTATGTGACGATTAACGGACAGGTGTTGGAAGCCGATGGCGTTGTGCGATCCGGGCCGTTGACCGCTTCGATGGGAATTATTTCGCGACGCTCGGAACTGAACGCCATTGCCGGCCAGATCGAAGAAGTCGATAACCGTATCGCTGTTCTTCAGCAACAGCTCAGCGAGGGTAATCAACAGGCCAAGGCGCTGGATGCCACCCAGAACGAGCTGCGGGCAGCCGGTTATCAGCTCAATACCCAAAAAGTGGAATTGACCAGCCAGGTTGCCCAGAACACGGATAAACAGTCGTCGCTGCGGCGTGAGCAGCCTGTGCTGGATCGTGAATTGCAGCAATTGCTGGATCAAAATGGACGACTTGTGACCGAGCAACATAAACTGGATCAACAGCGCAACCAGTTTGAAGCTCAGCAAAGTCAGGTTCAGGAACAGGTGCAAACCCAGATCCAGGCGCAGCAGCAGATTGCCGATGATCTGCGCACCAGCAGCGAAGAATTAACCGCTGCCCGCGTTGAACTGGGGCAGTTGCAGGAACAACAGATCGCAGCGCAACGCCAGGTGCAGCGACTTGGCGCAACCAAAGCAGAACTTGCCCAGCAAATTGAACGTATTGTCAGTGCCCGCCAGGGCTTGGCGCAACGGCTTGGCCCGATTGGTCAGGAAATCGAACAAGCCCAGACAGATCAGCAGCGGCTGGGGCGTGAGCAGACCAGTTTGTCCGAGCAATTGCAGGGTCTGACCACCCGGACAGCCGATGCCGATGAACAGGTCAAATCACTGTCCGAGCAGGTGCAGACGCTGCAGACCAGTCATACCGCCATCGAACAGGAACTGCATCAGCTTGAGATGAAACTCAGCGAGCTGCGTGTGCGCCTGGAGACACTCATCACGCGCACGCGCGATGAGCTGAATCTGGATTTGCCCGGGCGTTATCAGGAATATTCCCAGTCGCCCGAGGGTTACGTGCCCGCCGAACAGGACTGGGATGCCGTCGCGGGCGAAATCAAGGAGCTGAAGGAAAAGATCCAGCGACTGGGCAATGTCAATCTCGATGCCCTGGATCAGCAGCAGGAGCTGGAGCAGCGCTGGCAGTTTTTGACGGGGCAGATTCAGGACCTGACCACCGGCAAGCAGCAGCTTCAGGAGTTGATCAATGAGATCAACTCCGAAAGCTCCAAGCGGTTTGAAGAGACCTTCAACGCGGTACGCGAGCATTTTCAGACGATGTTTCGCAAACTCTTTGGTGGCGGCAAGGCGGATATCATCCTGGAAACCGAGATCGAAGATAAAAAAGCCCAGGCGCCGCATCTTGGCCCCGATGGGCAGACGGTTCTGCCGATCATGAAACGGGTGGATATTCTCGATGCCGGCATTGAGATCATCGCCCGACCGCCGGGTAAGCAGCCGTGCAACATCAGCCAGCTTTCAGGTGGCGAAAAAGCGATGACGTGCATCGCCCTGCTGATGAGCATCTTCAAGAGCAAACCCAGCCCGTTCTGTATTCTCGACGAGGTTGATGCGCCTCTGGACGAAGCCAACAATCAGCGTTTCGGCTTGATCGTTCAGGAGTTTCTGTCGATCAGCCAGTTCATCATCATCACCCACCACAAGCGGACGATGCAGATCTGCGATGCGCTGTATGGCGTGACCATGCAGGAGCAGGGCGTCAGCAAGCGTGTGTCGGTGAAGTTTGATGAGGTGGGCCGTGATGGTCACATCGATCAACGCGCCGTTGACGCCCAGCGTGCGCAAGAGGAGCAGGATGCGCCGGCAGCACCCGATGGACAGCAGGAGGCGGAGGCTGCGGATGCTCCAGCCAAGTTCGTCGCTGCGTAAAATCGGTCAGTTTTATTTTGGGTGGTATTTGGCCAGCGATACACAATCGTTGCCGATGGGGAAACCGTTGTCGCTGCGGCTGATGCCGCCAGCAGTAGTCAGCGGCGGGTTCACTTAAAAATCGAGCGACATGGCCAGCTTCAGCCATCCCGGCCCTGATTGTTCCTGCGGGTCTTTGGCTGCTTCGGATTGGTTGGCATCCGGCTGGGTTTTGGCGCCGGTTTTACCCTGCAGATGAGGCTTGGAGCTTGAGCGCGTCTGTTTGATCTGATTGATAATAATCCCGGTTGAGCTGCTGAGTTGATTGGAATCCTGCGCACTCTTGCGAACATCATCTTCCAGCCGCTGCGTCAGCTCTTTTTCGCCCATTTGCGGTGCCAGATGCTGCAGCAGGTTGGTCTTGCCGCAACTGATCATCCGGGCGACAACGGCGGCGTGTTTGGCAACATCATCAAGCTGCCAGGTGCGGGTATCGACATACACCTGGGGTATGCCCAGAAATTCCACGCGGTTACGAGGGATAATCGTGATTTTTTCCGGCGAGCGAATCACATAGACCGACGCTGCTGCCAGCGCCCAGCCGCCGAGAGTCAATACCAGCATGACCAGTCGAAAGAGTGTTTTCATGCCTGCTCCCATCGTTTTTTACGCGAATCACCACAATCTGATCGTATTGCGCATCGACCTGGCGCGACATCGGGTTCATCGCAATTTGGATCCACCTGATAAAAAAATCACGGTTCAGCGCACCGGTCAGTATGATCGTGGTGGCCGTGTTGTCTGTAGTATCTATACGGGTCTGATAAATCGATGATAATTCATCGGCGCAAATGAACCAAATTTTGGGGTTGTTGGTCGAAGGGGCGGGTCAGGCTATGATACGCAGCTTTGACCAAACGGCATTTATGACACAACCGCATCATTCTTACGAACAGGACCGCCGCGACAAGTTGGAAAAACTGCGCGCACTGGGGGTTGATCCCTTCGGCCAGCGCACCGTGGGTTTGCAGCAACTGGCGCCGGTCAAGGCGAGTTATCAACCGGAAATGGGCCACAACGGCGGGCCGATTGTCAAAATCGCCGGACGGATCATGCTGTTGCGGCGCATGGGCAAACTGACCTTTGCAACCCTGCGCGATGAAAGCGGTGACTTGCAGGTGGGGCTGGACAAGCGGCGGCTGGCGGAGCTTGATTGGAAGGTGCATGATCTGGCTGACCTGGGCGATCTGGTCGTGGTGGAAGGGAATCTGGGCGTGACCAACAAGGGTGAAGTCACCGTCTGGGCGACGGGTTTCACCATTGCCAGCAAGGCGTTGCTTCCGCCGCCAGCCAAGTGGGAAGGTTTGAGCGATGTGGAATTGCGCTATCGTCAGCGTTATGTCGATCTGTGGGCCAATCCGCAGGTGATGCAACTGGCGAAACTGCGCCTGGAGATTCTGTCAGAAATTCGCACCTACATGCACAACCTGGGTTATGTGGAGGTGGAAACGCCGATGATGCAGCCCGTGCATGGCGGCGCCAATGCCCGACCGTTCAAGACGCACCATAATGCGCTGGATATTCCCCTGTACATGCGCATTGCGCCGGAGTTGTACCTCAAACGCCTGCTGGTGGGCGGGTTTTCAAAAATCTATGAGTTGAATCGTAATTTTCGCAACGAGGGAATCAGTCCGCGCCATAATCCTGAGTTCACAATGCTCGAAGCCTACGAAGCATTCGGCAACTACCAGACAATGGCGGAGCTGGTCGAGGGGCTGATCTGCCACCTGGCGGAAAAGTTGTTCGGCGGACTGAAGATCGAACATCGTAATGAGGATGGAACCGTTCGTCGGACGATCAATCTGCAGCGGCCGTGGCGGCGGATCAGCATGGTTGATCTGGTGGCGGAGAAAACGGGTTGGCGGTTTACCGGCGAGCCAATTACACAACAGCAGATCAGCCAGCTTGGTACAGGCAGCAAAGACCTGCGCCTGCGCGATAAATCGCCGTTTGAGCAACTGGTGGAAATCCATGAAAAACTGGTCGAGCCGACCTTGATCGACCCGTGTTTTGTGACACATGTGCCGTCGGTCATGATTCCGCTGGCCAAGGAAAGCAGCGAATTTCCCGGTTTTGCCGAGGTCTATGAGCTGGCGATTAACGGGCAGGAAATCAGCCCGGGCTATACCGAGCTGAATGATCCCGATGTTCAGGCGAAACATTTTCATCATCAGGTGGGCGATCAGGAGGAACGTCAGCAGGTTGATGAGGATTTCCTGACAGCGCTGCGCTATGGGATGCCACCCGCCGGCGGGTTGGGGTTGGGGATTGATCGACTGATCATGATGCTGACCGGAGCCGAGAGTATTCGTGATGTGATTCTGTTCCCATTGATGCGGCCGCAAGGATGACGGCTGGTGCGCCCCATCAGGTATCGTTGCGCAATTTGCACAATTGCTAATTTGTCGTCGGCGCTGTGGCTGGTAAGGCAGGGTTCGCGGGGGACGATGGCGCAGGCAACGCCGTTGTAGAACCCGGCGTGCTGCCCAACGGTAGCGCAGCAAAGACCAGAACACCGAGCATCAGCAGGCCAAAGAGCAATTTGATGAGAATGCCCCAGAGGCGGCCCTTGGCTGCGCCCCAGCCGATGGAGGCAGATCGTTTGGTTTGTGGCTCGATTAGGTATTCCACGACAAACGCCCCGATAAATGCACCGGCGCAGGCGCCGATAATCTGGCTGACGATCGGGATGGGGATAATGCTGAGGAAGATCGCGCCGAGAAAACCGCCGATGATTGCCCCGGTTACACCACGCTTTGTTCCACCAGCGTTGCGTGCTCCAGCACCACCGGCGACAAATTCCCCCACCTCGCCAGCCAGACCCAGGGCGACGACGATCGAGAGTGACCAGTAGCCGACGTGAATCTGCCAGCCAGTCAGGTAGGCGTAACCCGCCATGGCCAGTACCAGCAACCAGTTACCCGGCAGACCTGCGATATTTAGCAGGACTCCAAACGAGCTGACAATGACCAGGATAGCGTAATAAACCCAGTACACGCCAGCAGATCATAACGTCTGACCTCTCAGCAGGGGAGATGACACAATGGGACGATGACGACAGGCCGATCATACAAGCAGGCCGATGGCAGGTCGGAGGATTGACCCGTATTAACCCCGTATTGATGGTCAATGATTCCGGCAACTTTTGCGCCGGTGGCGGGTGATCCTTGACGCAAGCGGCTTGATAATGAAGACTCTTGCGGTTCTATAATCGGCATTACTGGCCGCGGTGGAAATAGTTGGAGCTATTCAGGAATGCTGCGATGAAGGAATTGAACCATGGCGGCGAAAGAAAGGTTTGCAATGCGTATTGATGAATTGCTAGGCGGGGATAAACCAACGCTTTCGTTTGAGTTTTTCCCGCCCAAAACGGATCGCGGGACGGAATCGCTGCTTCAGACGATTCAGGAGATGAAACCGCTGCAACCCAGTTTCGTTTCGATGACCTACGGGGCGGGCGGTTCGACGCGCAGCCAGACGCTGGAACTGGTCGGACAACTACTGAACGAACAGGGTTTGCGCGCGATGGCCCATCTGACCTGCGTGGGACATCATGCGGATGAAATTGGCGCAATCCTCGACGATTTATGGGCCAAAGGCATACGCAATCTGATGGCGCTGCGTGGTGATCCACCGGTTGGGCAGTCGCAGTTCGTGGTGACTGAAGGTGGTTTTGCCCATGCGGATGAACTGGTCGCCTATGCTGCGCAGCGTCACGACTTTTGCATTGGTGTGGCAGGCTATCCCGAAGGGCATCCCCAATGCCTGAATCGCACCCGTGATCTGGAAAATCTGAAGAAAAAGGTTGATGCGGGGGCTGATTTTGTGGTCACCCAGCTTTTTTTGGACCACGCTGATTTTTACCGGTTTCGTGAGGAAGCCAGGGGAATGGGGATCAAAATTCCCATCGTCGCCGGGATCATGCCCATCACCAATGTCAACCAGATCAAGCGGTTTGTGAATATGTGCGGGGCGAAGATTCCGCACCGGTTTCTGCGCAAGCTCGAAGCGGTGGAAAATGATTCCCAGGCCGTCTATCGGTTGGGGGTGGAGTATATGACCAATCTATGCCGCGACCTGCTGTTTAATGACTGCCAGGGCCTTCATTTTTATTCGCTGAATAAATCCCAGCCATCGATTGAAATCTATCGCAATCTGGGGTTTGAGCACATGCGCTGAAAGGTGACGAAGGTACGATAACATCATCTGCACCAACATCATTCACGCCATGACGCTGAACCATCCGATGATCGGCATGTTAAGTCGATTAAAAGCGGCTGAAGATGAGGTTGCCGGGGCTGGATCAAAGTGATACGAACCGGGACAGGGTGTTGGATGAATTGACTGGAATTTGCGGGGATGTAGGATGGGCCATATCGTGGAGTCTGCAATCAGTCCTATGCGAACGGAATCGCTGCGGCCGGCGTTGACGGGTCGCGCCAGTCGCTTTGCTGGCAAGCGCGTGCATTTCATCGGAATCGGCGGTTGTGGGATGAGTGGTCTGGCGCGGATTCTGCTGGATGTGGGGGCGGTGGTTTCCGGTTCGGAACAAAAGCCCAATACCCAGACATTTGAGCTGACCAAAAGCGGCGTGAAAATCTCGCGCACGCAAAGTGGTGAGCTGCTCAGTCGCGACGTTGATCTGATCGTGCGCACGGCGGCGGTTCCTGAGAATAATGCCGAATATCAAGCCGGTCGGGCTTTGGGGATCCGCTGTATTAAATATGCCCAATTGCTCGGCGAACTGATGGCTGAGCGCCTGGGCATCGCTGTGGCTGGCACGCATGGAAAAAGTACGACGACTGCCATGATTGCCTGGGCACTGACGCAATGCGGTGCCGATCCCTCGTGGGTCGTGGGGGGAACGGTTGGCCAGCTTGGGCACACCGGGTCACGTTCAGGCACGGGTGAGACATTTGTGGCTGAAGCCTGCGAGTATGACCGCAGCTACCACAACCTTCATCCCCGTGTGGCGGTGATTACCAATATCGAAGAGGATCATCTGGACTGCTATTCGGGCATCAATGAAATCAATGAATCATTCCATCAGTTTGCAGCGCTCGTTCCAGCCGATGGGTTGATCATCAGCAATGGCACGGATCGTAATGTTCAGCGGGCGCTGGCGGGTATCAGTGTCCCGCTGGAATTGGTCTCCCTGGGTGGCCAGACCATCTGGAGCACGCAGGATCTGGGGATCATCAATGGGTGCCATCACGGTACGGTCTCCTATCGCGGCCGGGTGGTTGGCGAATTGCGCCTGTCGGTGCCTGGTGCGCATAATCTGATGAACGCCACCATGGCGCTGGCAGCCTGCAATGCCTGCAACGTCGATCTGAATACCGCGATCGAGGCGCTGAACGCCTTCACCGGCGTTGATCGGCGCATGACCGACATGGGCCGGTGCAACGGCGCGATTCTGATTGATGATTATGGCCATCATCCCACCGAAATCCGGGCCACACTGAGCGCTTTGCGCGAAAAATACCAGCCCCGGCGCCTGATCTGCGTTTTCCAACCCCATCAGCACAGCCGTACCCGTTTCCTGCTGGATGATTTTGCCGACAGCTTCGCGCAGGCGGACCAGGTGATTGTCCCTGATATTTATTTTGTGCGGGACAGCGAGGCGGAGCGGCAGCGTGTCAGCAGCCAGGATCTGGTTCAGCGCATCACTGCCCGCGGCCAGAGTGCCCGGCATATTGCGGAATTCAGTGCGATTGTGGCGCATCTTAAAAATGAGTTGCAGCCGGGTGACGTTCTGGCGACCATGGGCGCTGGTAATGTCTGGGAGATTGCCCGTGATTTACATGCGGACAATCCCGGAGATCTTTCGCCCGATGCGCCCGTGTGACCAGACCCAACGAATAATTGTTCAGCCCGCGCAGCCGGATAGCGTCTGACCGCGCACCAGATGGACTAATTTACGATCTTTGCCCATGCGAATCGCCACCAGTAATCCTTTTGTCGGACTTGAAGCCATCGTCCAGGAAAATCATCGCCTGGCGGATCATACCTGGTATCGCATCGGTGGCCCGGCGCGCTATTTCATCCAGCCTCAGTCAGTCGAACAATTGCAGGAGGCGGTTCGCCGCTGTAACGAATTTGAAATTTCGACCTATATCCTTGGTCTTGGGGCCAATATCCTTGTGCCGGATGAAGGGATAAACGGCGCGGTTTTTGTCCTGCAGGAGGAGGCGTTTCGCAAAATTCGCATTGACAAGAATATCCTGCTGGCCGGGGCGGGGGTGGATATGCAGAAACTGCTCCTGCGCTGTGTGCGCAGCGGGCTGGCGGGCATCGAGTGTCTGGCGGGTATTCCCGGCACGATTGGCGGCGGTCTGCGGATGAACGCCGGCGGTAAATATGGCGATATCGGCTCGGTTGTCTCCAGTGTCACCGTCATGGATCAAAGCGGCGAAGTCTACGATTACACCAAGGATGAGCTGGTTTTTGATTATCGCTCGACCAACATCACAGCCAAGTTTATTCTCAGTGCGAGTCTGGAGCTGGAGGAGGAGGATCCGGAAGAATTGATGCGCCGCACCAAGGAAATCTGGATGTTCAAGCGCAATACCCAGCCGCTGAGCACCAAGTCATGCGGATGTATTTTCAAAAATCCGCGCGGTCTCAGCGCCGGAGCATTGATTGACCAAGCCGGGCTGAAAGGCATGCGCGTCGGCGGTGCCGAAGTCAGCAGCAAACACGCGAATTTCGTTATCGCCCATGGTGGAGCGAGTGCGGCTGACGTGCTGAAGCTGATTAAACTTGTCCGCGAAAAGGTTTACGATAAGAGCCAGATCGTTCTTGAAAACGAAGTTATAATCTGGCC
>WBZR01000806.1_pt1 | contig 45803 bp, 31 predicted proteins | sample 5204231 | NCBI WGS metagenome assembly WBZR01 (sample SAMN12412403, study PRJNA552823) | activated sludge metagenome | isolation source: activated sludge from anammox sidestream of wastewater treatment plant... | place: USA: Virginia | collected 2017-08 | reverse complement strand
GCGCGGCGCGCGGGGTGGGTGGAATTCGCGGCGACGTCCTTGCCGGCGATTCGGGTTGGTATGGGCGCGGGGTGGGTGGAATCTGCGGCGACGTCCTTGCCGGCGATTCGGGCTGGTATGGGCGCGAATTGGATGTGGGTTCACGCATTGCATAAGAGATTCTTGCCCCCTGTGCGCGCGGGAGAGACGAGTTCGTTGCAAGGATCATCCCATTCGGTCTGCGTAGCGGCGTCGAGTAGATCAGCCGCACACGATTCGTCCGATCAGGACGATTGCCGGGATGCCGTGGCGTCGGAGCGGAGAAGGGCGTAGATAAAGAAGTCGTAGGGGTGGCCTCGGCAGAGGCGGAAGCGGCGGAGGCGGCCTTCGCGGAGGAAGCCGCTTTGCTCCAGCAGACGCTGGGAGCGGAGATTGTCCACGCGGACGTAGGCGTGCACGCGATCGAGCTGGTCTTGCTGGAAAGCCCAATGGAGCGCGGCGGCGACGGCCTGGCGCATGAGTCCCCTGCCCCAGTGGGCGGGCGCGAGGTCGAAGGCGATCTCGGCCCAGCGGTGCGGGAGGGAGACGTCGTTGAAGCCGCAGGTGCCGACGATTTGATCAGTGTGGCGAAGTGCGACGGCCCAGCGAGACGGCTCGCCGGCGGCCCAACGGGCAGCGGAGCGCTGGATCATGGTGTCGACGAGCTGGGGCGTGACCTCGGGATAGCTGGTGAGCTCGGTGACGACGGGCTCGCGCAGGTAGGCGTAGAGCGCGGCTGCGTCGGCCGTGCCTAACGGGCGGAGGCGGACGGTCTGGAGATCGATCGTGGGCGGATGTCGGGCGTTTTGTGACATTGGTGCAGCAGCCATGGCTTGCCTCGCAATTTTAAGCGGCGCCGGAGGGAAGCGTTGGGAGCGCGGGCTCGTACTCGGGCGAGGGCGCGGGATCGGGCTCGGGAGCAGGCTCGGGCGCTTCGAGCCGTATATTACGCGGGCATGGGGCGAAGACGGAGCCCTTTTACTGGGGCCGGTATGAGGCCGGGCTGGGGACGTGCTGGTCGAAGAGGATCGGGTTGCCGTCGGGGTCGGCGAGCATGAAGTATGCGGGGCCGGTGGTGGATTCGTCGGCGGCGGGGTCGGGGGTGATGCCGCGGGCTTTTAGCGTCTTCTGAATTTCGCGCACGTCTTCAAAGTCAGTGAGGGTGGCCTTGCTGCTGTCCCAGCCGGGGTTGAAGGTGAGCATGTTGCGCTCGAACATTCCCTGGAAGAGGCCGATCTTGGTGGACTCGTTTTGGAGGACGATCCAGTTCTTTGACTGGTCGCCGGAGACCATTTTGAAGCCAAGCTTTTCGTAGAAGGCGCGGGAGGCGGCGATGTCTTTGACAGTCAGGCTGACCGAGAAGTTGCCAAGTCGCATTTGATCCTCTCCTGAAGATTGATTGACAGCGGAATCCGCGGCGGGCGTGGATGCGCAGCCGGCGGCGAACAGAATGACAATGCCTGCGATGCAAAGTTTCACGGGTGGCTCCATGACTGACCCTCATGCCACCTGACAATCGGGGGCATGTTGCCGTATTGTACCGGTCGTCGCATGGAGGTCTTGCCAAATTTTGCTAACAAACGCCAAAGCCCGGGCATCGACACCGACGGCGTACGTCGAGCGGGTCAACCTCGCGGTCGACCGGGTTGTGAGCCACCTGACGGAACCGCTGCGGCTGAAGGAGGTTTCCCGGGCGGCGACGATTTGCCAGGCCGTCAGGGCTGGTTCGTGCCGGCGGCGGGCGCGATGATTCGGCTTTCACATCGTAAGAATGCCGCGACCACGGCGGGGTCGAACTCGGCGCCGCTGCCGCGCTTGACGATGGCCAGTGCCTCGTCGTGCGAACGGGCTTTTCGATAGACGCGCTCGCTGATGATGGCATCGTATGCGTCGGCGACCGCCACGATTCGCGCGGCGAGGGGGATATCCTCTGCGTGCAGGCCCTTGGGATAGCCGCTACCGTCGTATCGCTCGTGGTGGGACATGATGACGTCGGAGGCCATTCGGGCGAATGACATGCACTGATCATCCTGCAGGAGACGCGAGAAAATCTCGGCGCCGAGCTCGCAGTGCAGGCGGACGATCGCCGTTTCCTGAAGGGTCAGGCTGCCGGGCTTTTTGAGGATGGCGCCGGGGATGGAGAGCTTGCCGATGTCATGGAGGGGCGCGGCCAGTTTCAGGTCGCGCAGGAAGATGTCGTTTATCTCCGACCGGCCACCGTTGTCGCGGAGATCGATGGCCAGAAGATCTGATATTCGCGCGACTCGGCCGACGTGGTTGGCGGTTTCCATGTCGTGGAGCTCGGCGGTCATGGCCATGGCCCTGACGAAAGCGCCGACGGCCTGATCGCGTGCTTCGTGATTCAAAGCTTCGAGCAGCGCCGACGACATCAGAGATACATAGAGGCGGGCGAACTCCATGTCCTGTTCGGAGAACTCGCGCCGGTCCAACTGACGGGCGACCGACAGGTATCCGACGACAATGCCGTGCGACTCCAGCCGGGCGTACAGCCGCGGGATATGTCCGGGCTCCATGACGATGCGTGAGTCGATCGAGATGGGCGTCGGGTTCTCCACGAGAAAACTCCCGACCTCCAGTTTTTTGAGGATGGAGGGGTCGAACTGTTCCATCGGTTGTGAGGCGCCACTGGAGACCTGCTTGATATCCCACTGGGCGGTGTGCTTGATTGCGCCTTCGGGCCCGACGATCGCCATGCGTGCATGATCGGCGGCGAGCACATCAATGGCGCCTTTGAGCAGGATATCGCCCAGCTCGTCAAAGCTCCTGGACGCGGCCAGGCGGCAAGCGACATCGACGAGCGTGGTCAGGCCGCGCACCTGCTCACCGCGGAGTTGATAGGTATAGTTCAGTGTCTTGCGCTCGACACCGAGTTGGGCCAGGGCGCGGAGGCGGAGGAGCAGGAGCGCGGTGGAATTGAAGTCGTCGATGGCATCGTCGAGACCGAGGCGCACGGCGGTTTCGGTCTCGGCGGTGTTCCTGGCGCAGATGCCGAGGATGGGGACCGAGTATGTGGGCGCGTTTTCGCGGAGGGACCTGACGACACGCTCCGCCATGTCCGCGGAGTTTCGCAGGTCGAGCAGGACGACCATGTCCTGAAGCCCCAGTTTCTTGTTTGCCAGGACGGCCTCGGGGGTCTGGCAGTCGAGCGTTACGTCGCAGGGCGCGAGCATGTTTGACAGGCGAGTCGTCAGCTCGAGGTCGCTTGAGATGAGAAGGGCACGCTGGTTCGGCGGGACATTTTGACCGGGTCGCTGACCATGGTCGGCATTGCGCGTGGATTCGGGGGCGCTGGAGGGCTTACCCTGGACGACGTTGCGACCGGAGCGCTTGGCGATGTAGAGCAGCCTGTCGGCCTCGTGAATGGTCTGCTCGAGATCGCGGTACTGGCTGTCGGCGACGCCGATGCTGATGGTGACGCGATTGACCGGGCTTTTCTCGTGGTTGAGCCGGAGGTTCCAGATGCAGTCTCTGATCCTCTCGGCGATTTCGGTGCCGCCGGCTCCGGTGGTATTGGGCAGCAGGACGACGAACTCCTCGCCGCCGTATCTGCCGACGATGTCCGTGTCGCGCAGCAACTGGGCAATCGCGGAGGCGACCGACTTGAGGCACTCGTCGCCGGACTGATGGCCGTAGCAATCGTTGTAGGCCTTGAAGTAGTCGATGTCCACCATGGCAACGCAATAGGTGAGCTGCTGCCTGACGGCGCGTCGGTGCTCTTTTTCTGCCTCGGCATCCCATGTTCGACGATTGAGGATTCCCGTGAGTCCGTCGACGCGCGAGAGCTGTGCGAGCCGGCTGTTGGTCTGCTCCAGCTTGGACGCGGTGGAGAGTAGTTGCTGGTTTCGATTTTCGAGCTCGAGCTCGGTCTGCTTGAGGCGGAGCTGGACGCCGATTCGGGCGAGCAGTTCCTGCGGCTCGATGGGTTTGGTGAGGTAATCCACGCCGCCGGCGCTGAGGGCCCTGACGATATTCTCTTTTTCCGAAGCGCCGGTGACAAAGATCACGGGGGTGGCGCGACCCCAATCGGACTGGCGAATGCGCTGACACGTTTCGACGCCGGAGAGGCCGGGCATGTAGAAGTCGAGCAGGACGATGTCGGGGCGCCTGGACTCTGCGAGTTTGAGGGCCTCGGCACCGCTTGTCGCAACGATGGTTTCTGCGCCGGCATTGTTAAGAATGTCGGCGAGGATCATGGTATTGGACCGAACGTCGTCAACGATCAATACGCACGGGGGCTCGCCGTCGATCTGAGGCAGATTCATCGACGACGCCGACTGCTCTAGAGATTGGTCGGAGGTTTCCAGGGAGTGAGGAGTCATTGGTTGGGCTTCCCCCGAAAATGATTCGTGGATATAGCTTCGGTCACGCTCTCGATCGTCCCAGGGAAGGCCGCGATGGCTTCGTCGACGCTGGTGCGCAGCGACTGGATGAGCTCGTCCAGCAGATCCTGCCTTCCGGATTTTGCGCTGGATTCCAGCTCCAGTGCGGCGGTCGCAACGGCCTTTGCGGTCAGATTTCCCGCAGCGCCTTTGAGCGCGTGCGCCAGCTCTGAGATCATGCGGAGATCTTCGGCCTTCCGAGCGTTGGAGATATCATTCATTAGCTGCTCGGCGTCTTCCCCAAAGTGATGGAGAATTCTTGTTATGACGGCGGGGCCGCCGGGGCAGCGTTGCAAGAGGCCATTGATATCGAAGGCGGCGGATCGGTTGTTGAGTTCCGGCCGAGGGTCTGCCGGCTGAGCCGCTGCAACAGGCGCGACCGCGGTCGCCGCGCCGGCCGAGGATGACGTCAGACGCTTGATGGTTTCAAGGAGCACGACGGGATCCAGGGGCTTGGTCATGTAGTCGTCCATGCCGGCATCCAGGCACTTGCCCCGATCCCCCTGCAGCGCATTGGCAGTCAGGGCAACGATGGGGATTCTCGGGGCGGCGTCGCGGGATTCATTTTCTCGGATTCTTCGCGTCGCCTCGAAGCCATCCATCTCCGGCATCTGGCAATCCATCAGCACCAGGGCGTAGTCACTTTTCTCCAATGCCGACAGGGCCTCCAGGCCGTTCGACGCGACGTCCACCTGATAGCCGGCGGTTTCGAGGATGTTCGCCGCAACCTCCTGATTGATGCGATTGTCCTCCACGAGCAGCAGGCGGATATCTTGATTGGCGGGATTGGCCTCGACCCATGAAGCGTACGGCGCCGGCGCGGACTCACTGTGATGATATTTCGGATCGACCGCCTTGAGGATCGCATCGAACAAGCGCGACTGCTTGGCGGGCTTCGAGATCATTGCGACGAAGCCGATGTCCTTGAGGCGTTCAAACGTGTGATCATCCGTCATGGAGGTCAGCATGATGAGAGGAACGTTTTGCAATACGGGATCGGCCTTTATCATCTTTCCGAGATCAGCGCCGTCCCGGCCCGGCATGTGCATGTCCAGAATCGCCAGCCCGAAGGGGGTCGATTGGTCGCCGTCGCGGCGCATGGCGACGAGCGCCTCATCGGCGCTGCAGACCGCTTCGGGGGTCAAGCCCCATGCGGAGAGCTGCTGCATCAGGATCTCACGGTTGGTGCCGTTGTCATCCACGATGAGAACACGAAGCCCGTTCAGGGATGGAATCGCCCGGAGGCGCTTGGCGAGCATCGCCGGCTGATCCACGCTGCCGAGCTTTACGGTGAACCAGAATTCCGATCCTTCTCCCTGTTTGCTTGTGACGCCGATTTCGCCGCCCATCAACTCGACGAGCTGCTTTGAAATGCGCAGGCCGAGTCCCGTGCCGCCGTACTTTCGGGTCGTCGATGCATCGACCTGTGAGAAGGGCTTGAAGAGGCAGTCAAGGCGGTCCGCCGGGATTCCGATTCCCGTATCCTTCACCAGCACGCGCAGGACGAGTTCTTCGCCGCTTGCGGAGTCGGGAAGAACGGAAACTGTCACGTTTCCTTTTTCCGTGAACTTGATGGCATTGTTGGCGAGATTCAGGAGTACCTGCTGCAATCGGCCGGGATCTCCGCGCACCACGGGCGAAATCCTGGGATGAATAAAACATGCCAACTCGACCTGTCCCGGATCGGCACGATGGGCGACGAGATCAACGACCGACTCCACGGCTTCGATAAGATTGAATTCGACGTGTTCGATTTCAAGTTTGCCCGACTCGACCTTTGACAGGTCCAGAATATCGCTGATGAGACTGAGCAGCGTGTCGGCGGAGAGCTTGGCCGTCCGGGCGAAGTGCATCTGCCTCGGCTGGAGCCGGGAGGCGAGCAACAGCTCGGTCATGCCGATGACGCCGTTTAGGGGCGTGCGAAGTTCGTGGCTCATGTTCGCCAGGAACTCGCTCTTGGCCTTGCTTGCGGCCTCGGCAACGTCCCTGGCCTTTATCAGCTCTGATTCGGTCTGCTTGCGGTGCGCGACTTCCGCCTCAAGGTCCGTCGTGCGCCTGGCAAGTTCGTGCGTCCGGTCCTGCACCTGCTGCTCGATCGAGGCGTAGCTCTCCTCCAATCGGGAGGCCATGTGGTTGAAGGAACGAGCCAGTTCACCGATCTCGCCGATCGCGTCCTCGGTTGCCCGTCTCGTCAGGTCTCCGCCGGCAATCGCGGAGGTCGTGGCCACCAGATCGTGAATCGGACGCAGAAAGGGCTGCATGAGGAAACGCGTGGCGATGAGGACGACGCAGATCACCCCGAGCGCCAGGAGCGAGGTGGTCAGTGCCAGACCGCGCATGTCGGCCCTGAGCGGGGCAAACGTGTATTCGAGCATCGTGAAGCCCAGGGCTTCGGGGCTCGCCTGCTGGTCGTCATCACTGAGCATCTCTTGCAGGTGCAGATCGGAATCGTCGCTTCGCGGCATGATCGGAAGCGCAAGGGTGAAGCCATCGTCCGTATCTTCATAGATGGGGTGAAACTGGCCGTCGATCGCGCGAAGGGTGAATGCGGTGCTGCCCGGCATCGGCAGGCCTGACTCCGTGGCGACAACGACACCGGTTGCGTTGGTGAAAATGCAGCGACGAACGGCGATATCGCTGCTGGCGTTTCGAGCAAGCCGAATCAGCGCCTCTTTATCGTCGAGCAGAATAAACGGCTCTGCGTTCTGGCTGATGATCCTTCCAAATACGAGCGCCTTCGTGTGCGCATCCGCAACGGCGCTGCGAAAAACGACCCAGTTGTAGACGAATCCGAGCACGATCGAGGTGCCCGCCACAAGCACAATGCAGAGAGACATCACCTGGGCAGTAAGGCCTCGGCGATTCCAAAACGGAGAATGCCTGAGTGCAAAGATGCGCATTTCCAGACCCCTCCGACCGCTCACGCCCTCCCTTGGCCAAGCACTACGGCGATCGGCGCCGCAAGCGGTCCCGCGGCAGTACCCGCGGGGCCTTGGGTGTTTCCCGTAGCGAGAATCATCGGGCAAATGCGCACGGCACTTATCTTGTACCGGTACCTCCTCCCAAGAAGATTTCCGGACGGCCCGGTTTCAGTGCGACTCTCCGGGTTCTACGGGACGGAGTCCGAAAAACAAGAATCGGACCCGAGCGTCAACGTGGGAGAAAAGACGGGCCATCGGCCTCCCAATTGCACTCAATTCCGGATAAATGTGAATGCTATTTGGGCAATGATCCGACGATAGTTCTGCGTACATTACTGGAAGTACGGGGATGACGACGCTCCAAGCGAGGGGCTTGCCAGGAACGAGTAATTGATGCGATCCCGCCTCGCACGATTCACGCCGCGCCCTCGCAGGCAGCTCTTCGCATTCCCATTCCAAGCCTCCGTGGTCACCACCGGGCTCGCCATCATGGCGGGCACGTGGACTCATTCGAGTCGGGGTGAAGACCCCGGAGATCCCGGCAGGCTCACCATCCTGACGGGCTCAAACGACCGCTACAAAGCTGCCGCAGTTGCGCTGAGCGAATCGCTGCGTAGTTCGGGGATACCCAATTCCATCGTGGAGCTCCCCTCTTCAAAGGACAAGAAGGCGATTGAATCGGTCCGTGAACAACTCGGCCGGGAATCGCCCCGCGTCGTTGCCGCGAGCGGCGAGCAGGCGGTCAATCTGGCACTCAGCACACTTCCCAGCGCACGAATTGTTTGGTTCATGCTTCCAAACGCCGCCGACGCGAGATGTGTTACCGAATCGCAGAAGCTCGGCAACAGGACCGCGGGCGTTGCGGCCGATCCCAATCCGTCGGATCGGCTTGCCTGGATCAAGCGCGTGGTTCCCGGGACTTCGCGATTGATTCTCCTTCATTCAACCGCCACGAAGCGCGTGTTGGCGTCATTTGTCGACGCAGGCAAATCCATCGGGGTCGAGGTGGTCGGCATCAGCGTCGCGACCGGGGGCTTCGGAGAGGCACTGAAGACCCTGGCGTCCGGGCCATGCGATGGCGTGCTGATGATTCCCGATGCGAAATTTTACAATTCGGGCACGATTCAGGAATTGATCTTGTGGGGGCTTCGAAACAAGAAACCCATCTGGGCATTCTCGCCCAACCTGGTGAAGGCAGGCGCGTTTGCCGGTCAGTGGGCTGAGCCCGCCGATGTGGGTCTCGCCGCGGCGGACCTCGTAAAGCGCATGCGCCGCACCGGAAACGAGGATCGAAGCGCCATTTATTATTCGTCAGTGATCAAGAGGGCCGTCAACAAGAACACCGCCGAGAGAATCAACGTGTCGTTTGAAGATCGAATTGACCAGAAGGTCACCGTTTTCGGAGACGCCCCATGACGCTGACTGAGTCCCCTCCGGCAATTCGTTGGGACAGCCGGGCCCATGGCGGCGGGGCCATTCCGCTTGTTGCTGTGTTTCTGTTTATCGCCGCGCTGGTCATGACATCGTCCACGCCGGCTCGGGCGGACGGTCCCGAGAGCACCGGGGGTCGCGCAAACGTCGATGCGCCCGGGACCGCGGAGGAGCCTTCCACGGATTCATCGGATGACTCCGACATGGAGGAGCCCGAAGCCGGGGAGATTGAGGATGCCATTGATCTGTACGAGTTGGATGTTCCGGTGATGGTCAACGTCAACCGACGAAAGGAAAACATCAAGACGCTTCCTTATGCCGCGACCGTCATCACCGCGGAGGATATTCGTCGAGCCGGGGCGCGGACGGTGCCGGATGCGCTGCGACTGGCGCCGGGTGTAGATGTCTCCGACCTGACGTCGGGCGCCTCCGCGGTCTCTGTTCGGGGCATGCACGGGCTGCTGGCCAATACCGTTCTGGTTCTCGTGGATGGACGGCAGATCTTCGATCCGATGTTCGGCGGCACACTGTGGGGTAACTGGCCGTTTCAACTGGAGGACATCGATCGGATTGAAGTCATTCGCGGGCCTGCCGGCGTGGCGTGGGGCGCGAACGCGGCGACGGGAATCATCAACATCGTGACCAAGGATCCGAACGATCAGATCGGCTTGACGACGACGGCTGGTGGTGGATCGCGCGGGTGGCACAAGGAACACGTCGGGTACGGATTCAAGGAAGACAATCTGCGGATGCGCGTTTCGACTGAATATGAGGCCATGGATGGGTTTCGAAACGGCGTTTCGATCCTCGGGCCGTTTGACGACGAGTACAAGGGCGGCCGCGTCGGGGCGCGCGGCATCTGGACGCCGACGAAGGACGATGAAGTATCGTTTTCCATTGGCAGCCATATTCTGGAGGGCGGCGTCACGCCGACGCCGCTGGCGCTGGGTGGATACAGGACGAGCAGCTCGAACGCCAACTATCTCCAGGGTTCGTGGGATCATCGGATCGACTCTGAGAACTCCACGAACTGGACGTTTTACGTCAATGATTTCTACCTCGACGCCGGTATTCCGCAGCTCGAGTACCGGTATCAACAACTCGCCCTGCAATTTGGACATACGTTTTCGCCGGCAGAGAATCATACGTTTACCTACGGCATCGATTCGCGATGGGACCTGGTCGATACTTCGCTGGCCGATCCATTCATGCTGACGCGGGATCATGTGCAGACCGGCACGGTCGGGGCGTATGTGCAGGATCAGTGGCGATTCGCGGAGCGGTGGACGCTCGATCTGGGCGCGCGGGTGGACTACGACACTTACGGAGGCTTTGAGCCGAGCGGGCGGGCATCGCTCTCCTATGCGCCGACCGATGACTCCAGCGTGTACGGGGCCATATCGCGGGCGTTTTCGATGCCACCGGGTGCTACGCGGTTTCTGAATCTCCCGTTGATGGCGGGACTGGCCCGGGTCACCGCGGACCAGGACATCGACGCTCAGGGCATCATGGCTTACGAGGCGGGGTACCGAAAGACGTTTCTTGAGAAGAAGCTGTCGTTTGATGCCAACGTATTTCTGCACGATTACACCAATCTCACTACGTTGAGCCCGCAACTTGGTCCACCGGGGCTTATCCAGCAGCGCTTCGACAATTCCGGCGATGGGATACTGTACGGGGTGGAACTGGACAGCAAGTACAAGATCTCCAAGGCGCTCACGCTTCTGGCGAACTACACCTACCAGCAGTTTGACTGGTCGGCGCATACGTCCTTTCACGAGAAAGACACACTCTATCCGCCCAAGCACAAGGCCATGGTCGGCGCGCGATACGATCTGACGGAGCAGTTGAGCCTGAACGGTCACGTGTATTATGTCGATTCCACGAACGGTACGAATCCGAACTTTCCGTTCTTCAAGCGAAGGTACGACCCGTATATTCGCGTCGATCTGAATACGGAGTACCGATTCTGGGAGGATAAGGCGGCGCTTCAGGTCGGCGTGCGCAACCTGATGGACAAGTCGCACGCCGAGGGCGGGTCGTCCTTCATTCACGCGGGGGAGACGGAGCGCATGGTGTACGCCGAGCTGAGGCTTTCGCTCAAGTAGCGCATCGGACTTTGTCGTTGTCATCGCGATCAGCCTTGGCGCGCCTCGGCCGGGAGAAGGCCTGGTTCGGTGGGGCCTGCACGACTCGTTCACGAGCACCTCCGCCAGAGCATGCGTCGTGCCTGGGTTCATGTCTTCGCGATTCGCGCTCCGCTGCGGGGAAGGGATTTGGATTGATTTCCCGGGGAAAGAGCGACTTTGCAGGCAAAGTGGAACAAAGGGGTCAAGGGGGCGAGGGTGACGAGAAGATCGCGCGGGCACGGGGGCTCCGGGTGGTCCGTCGCCAACCCACTTCGCTGCGCTCCATGGGCAAGCCGGCAAGTCGCATTGGGGACCAGCGCGGGAAGCGGAAAAGCGAAGGTGACATAAGGCGAAAAAAGTTCTGGGGCGCGCTGGCAAGTGCTGTGGCGGGCGCGGGTTGGGGCGATTGGCATTTTGGGTGATTTTTTGGAGAAACGGACGCGAGACGTGGGGCACTGGGCTTGAGAAGGAGGGGGAGTTTCGGATTTGAGATTTAAGATTTGAGATTTGAGAGAGGACGCGGAGAGGCGCGGCGCGCGGGATGGGCGGAATTCGGGGTGACGTCCTCGCTGGCGCTTCGGGCTGGTCTGGGCGCGGGATGGGTGCGGTGCGCCGGTTTGGCGTAGAGGGCTGGATGGGTGGGGCTTGGCGCATTGCAATGGAGTTACTCGTGGCTCGATACTCGTAGCTCGATACTCATAGCTCAATACTCATAGCTCGATGCTTGCTCCGCGCTCGCGCCGGGGCCTGGCTGACGCAGCGCGCGATCTATCGTGAGACTGGGCTGGTGCGGCGTTTTTTATGGATGGATTGCCGCCGGCGCATGCTGAGAATGGGAGATCACATGGAAAAGTAGCATGTCCCTGAAATGCCCCCCGTCCGGCAGAGGCGCCGGACGCTACACAGATGCGCAAGCCGCCCTAGCTCACGCAAATATCGTGACTTGACGTTGAGAATTTAATTCCTCAGGCATCCCGGGAATTTCCAATGCTGGTGGAAGCAGGCTATTGAAGGATGCCGTCAGCCTTAATCGCGTGGCGAAGTTTGGCGATGGCCGACAACTGAATCTGCCGGACACGCTCTTTGCTGACGCACATCTTCTTGCCGACGTGTTCCAGCGTCTGACGTTTGCGGTCATCTTCGATTGGAAAACGCCTGGCCAGGACCTTCTTCTCCATATCGGTCAGTCCGGCATAGTCCAGCCGCAGGACTCGCTGCAGACGCTCCGAATAGAGCAATCGCTGGTCGGCCTTGCGCACATCCGGCGCATTGCTCGCATCGAATTCGGGATCGTACCGACCGATGATTTTGCTTCGGCGCTTTGATTCCTGCATTCCCGCCCGCGAAAAAGCGCGTATGATGGCGTTGCAGGCATAGGTGCTGAAACGAAAGCCGCGCCAAGGATCAAAGGTATCCACAGCCCGAAGCAGAGCCATCATGCCTTCACTGACCAGCTCTTCGCGCTCGATGCTGTCGAAGGAGCGGCGCCCGATGAGGTCGTACACCAGACCCAAGTTGCCCTCGGTCAGCCGCGCGCGAAGCTGGTTATATCGTAGAATCCAGCCTGAGTAGCGCCGTCGCCTCGATGCCGTCGGACCTGTATCGGCCAACCTGTACAAATGCCTGAGGCGGTAAGCGGAATAATGGAGCTGCTTGAAAAGCAACGTCTCATCGGATGGCGTCAGCCGCCCCAATCCAAGAGCAGGGCCGGGATAATCGGCGAACAGTTTCGCTTCGATGCTGCGACGAGCCAGTTCAGGATTCATGACATAGGGCGGCGGCTGCATCCAACTTTGCATCGCCCTGCGATCAGACCGCTTGGTCGTGACTCTCAAGGTCCGGCTATTCCATTTTCTGGACTGGCCCTCCGGTTGAGTCTTCACGGTTGAATTGGATTCTCTCATATTGAACCCCACTTTCGAAATCGGGCTGCGCCTTCCGCAGAACAAAAAAAAGCCGACGTGGATAAACGCCCGAAGGCATTCGTCCACGTCGGCTTACTCGCTAGCGAGCCACCCGCCACGGCGGGCTGCCCTTTATCTAGTCGTCCGACGACCTCTATTCAAATTCTGACGGAGACTGCGTAAAAGCTTACGACCGCTCCGGCACCTAAAACATTATGCTTGTATTGAGCAGAAAATGCAAACAGAATTCGGCTTGCTGGCCTGCAAGACAGACGATGGCCTGTGATTTGTCAGTCCACACAGCCGAATCCACCTCCGTAGAGGCCCAATCGTGAGGAAATGGTGGAAGTCGCACAGAAGTCACAAGGAGAAACCGGAGCCGGCATGTATGCGGTGATGAGACGCATTGAGCCGAGTGCCTGAATGAGAATTGGTTCCGGTCGTTGGACGACGCCAGACAGAAGGTCGAGAGCTGGCGCAGACATTACGATCTTGAACGACCGCACAGCGCCCTGGGATACATGGCTCCGAGGGAATTTGCTGCGACGAGAAGCCAGGTTGGCTTGAGCTGATGATGGTCGATTTCTCGCTCTAAGAATGGATCAACTTTTGGTACAAGCGCATGGGTTATCCGCGCAATCCTTGACATCTTCCTTAACTATCAGAGGCACGCGCCGGTTTTTTCAGCACTCTCCCATCCTCCAGGACATGACACACTTCTTCCTCCGGAATCATCAGCTTGCTTGCGATATGTGAAGGACTTCCACCGAAATGGGCGGCCGCCGCGATGATGAGCCGTCGCTTGATCTGATCCAAGGTCGGGCACTCCTCATCGAAGTTAATAACGATCGGACTCGTCTGGTGTAATGCCAGGCGGGATGTACCGGCAGATTGCATCGGTCGTAATGCAAGGTGCCTGGCCCTGATCGAGTCCTGCCCACACACGAGGACCGCACTTTCCATCGCATGTGAGAGCTCCCTTGCGTTTCCGGGCCAGTCGTAGGCCATCAGGGCATCCATGGCTTCGGTCTCAATCCGGGGTACATCGATGCCGGAGCGCCTGGCATGAGTTGAGAGGAATCGCTGAGCCAGTGGCGCGATATCGTCCCTTCGATCGCGCAGCGGCGGTAGGTGGATGACCGATTGCATGATGCGATGATAGAACTCGGGCATCAGCCGCTTGCCGATCATGTCCAGGGCAAGATCATGGCTGCTGGTCACCACGAATTGCAAATCGAGGTTGGTGCGGGCGCGATCGCCTTTCGCGGTCCCGGCATATCCGCTTTCGAGCAACCCGAGAAGGCGGGTCTGAGCTCGCCTGGAGAGGCCCGTTACCTCTTCCAAGAAAACGGTGCCGCTCTCTCCGAGTTCGACGATTCCCTTGCGCCCATTCTGCAGGTGCTCGGTGGCGTCGTCTGGTCCGAATAGTTCCTTTTCGATTTCATTCGCATCCGACGCCATGCAATGTGTCGAAAGAAAAGGCCCATCCCGGCGCGGACATTCGTTGTGTATCGCATGGGCCAGTTGCGACTTGCCCGTGCCGGTTTCTCCGGTGATGAGAATGACGGGGGGATCCTTGCCGGACATGACGGGCGAGGCGAGTAGCTGACGAACACGGTGTTTGATCTCGCGAATCGCCGGCGACACACCGAGGAACTCGTCAAGCGATCCGGCGCGGCGTTCAAAGGCCCTTGCGTGTTTGACTCGATCCAGCGCGCGGCTATGGCTGACTGCCCGGTTGATGAGATAGACAAGTTCTCGCAGCTCGATGGGCTTGTTGAGGTAGTCGTAAGCGCCTTCGCGGATGGCCTCCATCGAAGTCTGGTTCGTTCCGACCGCCGTCATGATGACTACCAGCGTCCTTGGCGCGGCTGCTCGAACTCGGCGAAGGAGCGCAAGCCCGTCCATTCCCGGCAGTCTGAGATCGCTGAGGATCAGGTCGGGCGCGAGAATGACGGCGAGTTCGAGCGCAGATTCCGCGGAACCTGCATCGTAGAGATCGTGCCCTTCGGCTCGCAGTCTGTCGACGATGTTCTTGCGAAGGATTTTTTCGTCCTCGACGACCAGAATGCGTGCCATGGAAAGGCTCCCTAGGCGAATTGCCGGATCGACTGCCGTCCGGTGTCGGCCGGGTCGCGGTGTGGCGGCGTCTCTGCCTGGATATGCCGCGGCAACGTGACGCGAAACGTCGCGCCCGACGTTGGCGCCGGTTCGAATTCCAGCGATCCGCCCATTGAATTGACGATGCGGCGCGCCCAGGCGAGGCCGACGCCGGAGCCTCCGTCCTTGGTCGTAAAGAAGAGGTCGAAGATGTGCTTTGCCGTTCCTTGCGGAACGCCGGGGCCGGAATCGCGAACGACGACGACGACGTGCTCCGGCGTGTGGTGAGCATGTACCTCGACGCGCCCACCCGGCGGGGTGTGGTCCAGGGCATTGGCGAACAACTCAAGAAACACTGACGCGAGCTCATCGCGATCCGCATCGGCGACCAGTCCATCGTGTCCCAGCCTGCAATCAAGCGTAATCTCGCGCTCCGCGAACCGGGAGGATAGCTCGCCGGTGATTTCCTCGACGACGCTGCTCACACAAACCGCCTTTCGACGCGGCTCCGGGGCGCGAGCAAAGTTCAGCAGACGACGGACACGGTGGCTGAGCCGCGTGCACTCCGTGAGCACGTCCTCCGCGCGATGGCGCGTGTCCGCATCCATGGCGCCCAGGTCAAGGATCAGCTCGGAGGAGCTGCGAATGGCCGCGAGGGGGTTTTGGATGCCGTGGGCCACGCCGGTGCAGAGTTCTCCGATGACCGCCAATCGCTCGCGCCGCTCCTCCTCGACGCGCAGTCGTTCCGTCTGAAGCGCTGCGTCTGATTGTTGCAGCCTGCGCGTGTACCAAATCATGCCTCCCAATGCTCCGATCAGGCCGACGGCCAGGATCATTTCAGCGATCCACTGCGCGGCGAGAAGGCCGGCGTGGTCGAGATGTCGTTCCGCCGCATCCGACAGGAGGGCTTCCTGTTGTCCGGCCAGGAAGCGCGCCGCCTTGCGACGATGACGATCCACCGTGGCCAGGGCGCTGGATAGATTCTCCGGTGCTTCCTGGCTCTGCTTCTCGTATCGGGCGAAGAAGGCCTCCTGCGCATGGCATAACTGGCCGACTTCGCTCCAGAACTCCTTCATCCGCCTTTGAGACAGGCGCGATCGCGCTTTGATATCCCCGAGATCGACTTGAAATCGCCTCCACCGGGTTCGCTGGCCGGCGACATCGCCTGTCTCGCAGACATCCATCGTCGGAGCGCTCAGTTGCATCACCGCTTCGCCGAGCGCGGTCAGATCTCGCTCGCGCGCGTCGAAAACCGCGGCTTCATCGAGGAGGCTCTGAAAGCTTCCCAGCGTTCGGTTGTGCAGCCAGAGACCGGTGGCGATCACGACGGCGTCGATTGTCGCCAACAGGAAACACGCGTGATGCCACCGGAATCTCCGCACGACACTCCTACTGCCTCAATGCGAGGCGGATTGTGCAGTTATTGTCCTAAGAGGCCTGACGCCGGCCCGACCTGAACGCTTGTGCCGACTTCCAGTTCCGTCGGGAGGCTGTTGGGCCAAGGAAGATGACCCGGCTCGATGTGGGTATCGAACTCAAGTTCGCCCTGACCGAGCGCGCCGATCGTAAGTTGGCCGATGAAGATTCCGCCCACCGACACGTCATGCAAGGTGCCGACGGCGGCGTCTTCCAGTTCAACGCTTAGTCTTCGCCGGGAACCATCCTTGCGATACTCTGCATCACCATGCGCCGCGGTTGAGCCGGTCAATTCAGCGTTGATGCGAAGGCTGTTGTTACCACCGCCGCCGTTGTCGTCGATGCCGTTGGATTCGGCGTCATCGTCGATGCCGTTGGAGTTTGCGTCGTCAAAGCCGTCGGTGTTCGCATCGTCCACCCCATTTGTGCCGATGTCGTCGCCCGCCGAGCCTTGCTGGAATACGACATTGATCAGCGCGTTGAGGTCGCAACCGTTGGATTGCCCGAGCAGCCCGACGGTGCAAATGGAAAGTGCCGCCCACATTGTCACTGTGTGTACGCTGGTCATTTCTTCGTTCCTTTTTGTAAATAGTCCCGATCAGCTTCGTCGCATCACGCGCGGCGAAGCACCCTACGCATTCAATTTCTTCGCCATCCTCCCCACATGGCCGTGCTGCTTATGGCTTGCACTTGCCACAGGGGGCCCAACCTTTGTCGAAGGCCGCGGCGGTTCCGGTTATCTCGATGCGTTCGTTGCCCGACTCGACGAGTTTGGAGCAGTCGGGCCGATGGAACGTGCCGCGGTCCGGTTCGCCGATGATGGTCCCTTCAGCGGACGGTGAGACCCACCGCCATATCCCGAGCAAATTCAATTGAGCCTCACGCTGCGCGGCAAGCAGCTCTTCGGCGAACTGTCGCTCACCCGCACGAAGCTTTACGAACGCCAGCCCGTCGCGAACCAGACGCTCATTGATGAAGGTGTCGTTGGCATAGATGTAGGCGTGGATACGTCCCTTTTCGTCGACGACACTCTCATCGAATCGCAGCCGCACGCCCTCATCCTCGATCCACTTGTTCAATACCTCGCGCGATTTTTCGGCATTGGGCTCGTCGTCGTAGGGCAGGCGGATGGCGGCGAACTCGACATCCCGCCCGTCCTTGAGCTTGAGTCGATCACCGCTTAATCGTCGGACTTCACCGCCGGCTGCGCGATGGTTGATCTTTGGCGTTGCCACGATGCCCTGGACGCCGAAGGCGACGGCCAACCCGGCCAGCGCGATCATGGCTGCGCCGCCGACCCAGGCCTTGGGGCCGCTGAGGATCGACTCCGACCTGGCCCGCGTGAATTCGCTTTGCTTGGTCATCAGATTACTCCCGGGCATCCAGCTTCTTCCAAATCTGCATCATGGTCGGGTTATCGATGAGCGAAGTCGGAAGCGTCATTTCGTTATCAATGAGCCGCTCGAAGGCCTGAACGAATCGAGCGTGACCGTCGGCATAGACGACGTTGACGCCGTTCTTGTGACCTTTCTCGGAGACGTAATCCGGCGCATGGAGGAGGTCTGCGTAAAGCGCCGTTGAGGCGGGAAGCTGCGTCACGTCCAACCCGGTGATCATCGGGCGACGACCAAATCCCGCTCGCGTATCGAGCAACTCCTGAATGGGCCAGGGGTTCACATAGGTCTTGAATTGGTGATGAGGCGAGGATTGCACCGGGCAGAAGAGAACCTGCATATCGGGGATGAGATTCTTCAAGACGAAGGGGCCGAAGTTGTGGTCCAGATCGCGACCATCCCAGATGATGTAGTTGTACTGCCAGTGTCCGTCCGACGGTTCGTTGTTGAGAGACGGAAAGAACTTATCTGATTGGAGATAGTAGAATGCGGCGTTGCCGACCTCTCTGAGTCGCACGGCGCACGTGGTTCGACGACCGACCTGGCGGGCCCGTGCCAGAACGGGGAGCAGAATGCCGATCAGGGTGGCAATGATGCTGACGACAACGAGCAGCTCGATGAGTGTGAATGCGCGGCGTGGAATGAAGCGATGGGCATCGCAAGACCGACGGCGATTCAGATGTTTGGGTAGTGGATTCATGATGAACACCTCGATTCACTGGGGATGCCCGCATCGCGCAGGTGGGCCAGCAGGCGTTTTGGTGACGTCCGGCGAAATGCGTCGGCGATGTCGTGCAAGCGTTGGGCCTGGCGTCTCGTCCCCGTTCTCAATCCGTGAATGATTCCGACCCTGAGCAACGAGCTGACGAGGTAAAAGCGCATGCGCGCGGCATCCATGACTGCGGACCGTCGAGTTCTCTTTCGAGCAGTCCGACATTTCTCATAGCTTTCCAGAAAACAGGCCGCAGCCTCGACCCACATCGCCCGGGGACGTCCATCACGGACTGAATCCCAGATCAGGTGCCCGATGAAGTTGCCGACATCCTGCTCCGCATCGCCGCGGGCGGCCGTGTCAAAATCGACAATCGCCCATCCCTGACGGGTCGGCAGAAGTTGGCTGTCGTAGAAGTCGCGATGAATGAGGGAGCCTGAAGATCGCGGCAATCGATGTCGCCATTTGCGCAAGTCAATCCAGATGCGCTTGGCTCGGGCATCGATTCGGCCCGCGAGCGCCCCCAATTCCACCCAGCGTGCTGTAGCCATCAATTCATCTGACGGTGTAAATGTGGACAGCTTGCCCGGTGAAAGGTCATGGAGGGTTGCGAGGACATTGCCGGCCGCCTGGGCAAGTTGGATCGGGCCGGCCGAACGACCCTCACGCGACTCGGGCGCAAGGACCCCCTCGAAGAGGACCATGTTCCAATCGTGCCAGACGGTTAGCACTCTGGGAATCGAGAGCTCCGCCGCGCCGCGCCGCGCCAAGTCGCTGCGTGCCTGACGAATTATCTGGGGCGTCCGTATCGCCTGGCCGTTGCGATAGATCTTTCCGACCACGAAGGGGCCATTTGGCGCGTTTTTGCGACGATATCGAAGGACACATCGACGTCGCGGCCGGTAGTTCAGGCAGTCACATTCCCAGGCATTCGTCCTGCCGAGAATTCGGGCGACGATCCCGCTGGTCAGTCGCTCCTTCATTCGAGGTCCGGCGGCCGCCTCGACAATGCCGCTTAGAGACGCGTCTTGATCCGGCGTGTTTAGCACGAGATCGGCGCCTTCAACACAGCAATCCAAGTCGAGAAAAGGGAACGGGCCGGACTTCGCCAAGCGAATGTTATTCTTCGATTTTTTTGGAGATGACGATCGCGATCCGGCGTAGATGCTGCCGGAGGTCGTTGTCCCCCGCCGCGTGCCTTCTACGCAGATATCCCATTGGACCCCAACCCCGCCGCCTTTCGATGGGAAGACGCGCGCGACCGACAAAGATGCCGGCGAAGTGCCCGCGGGCCAACTTACGACTTGACGCAGCAGGCGCAGCGCCTCGGTGGGGTCGATCAGTCGGCGAATGAGCCGCGACTGACTTTGGTCAACAGGTTTTTCGTGAAGGTCTGTCATCCCTACTCATTCAGTCCAGTCTGCGCCGCCGGAATAAACCTCCGACGCTCTTTCAAGCAGGCGACTTGCCGCTTCGCGCCAGCCGGGTCGAAGGTGTCTAAGCAATCCCCATGCCCGAAGGACCAGTGCGTGCGTTGCCCACCATCGTGCGGATCGGGTATTGAAGACGCCGCCCGCGGTGCGCCATGCCTGGACGCAAGCGGCGGCGATGTCATGCGATGATGCGGCGTCGCCGGTAAGTCGGGTTGCGAACTCAATTTCCGCCGCGAGGTTTGTAATGTCCTGCGTTGGATCTCCCAGTCGGCAGGCATCCCAGTCGACGACAAAAAGAAGTTCATTCTTTTGGATGACCTGCCCCGCGTGAAGGTCGCCATGCACCAGCGCATCGACCTGCGGTCTTGCGGGCTGTGTCCTGGCCCAGAGGTCGAGTGTGCGTGCACTCCCAGAAGCGGGAGGCAAGACGGCATGAAGGTCGGCGAGCATGGAGACAGGTTTGACGCGGTCATCTCCGGCCGGTACGGATGCGAGATCAATCTTTAACCGCGAAATCGAGGCCAGCTTTCGGCAGGCCTCCGCGACTTCCTCGCCCGAGGCGCAGGCGACTGCATCACGCAGCGTCCGACCCCTGATGAACTCCGTGGCCAACAGATGTTGTCTCGGAACGGCTCCTAACGATTCGGGCACGGCTAGTCCGCAAGCTGCATCGTTCAACGCTGCTCCGAGCCGGCTTAGTAGCTCAGACTGATCCGCGGCGTTATTGCGGCGCGAGATTCGAACGTACGCCCGGCACCACTTGGCCCCGGCCAATGACTCCCACTCGCCTTTCAATCTGCAGACCAGGCGAGACTCGGGAACGTACTTGATGGGAGAACACCGCCAGCTTTCCGGCGTGAAATGCCCGGCTCCATACTTCCGCTTAAACCATTCCGCCGACGCTTTGATCAGCCAGTCTTCGCGGCGCATGGCGCGAATCTGTCGTAGGCGTCGATCACGTGGATAGCGAAACAGGTCGAACGACTCGCCGCCCGACTCCACCCGAATCGCCGATGCGTAAGTTCGGCTCTCCGCAGGCCAGCGGGCATAAACGACCTCTGGGCGATCGATCCCGCGGACATTCAGGGCATAGGCGATTCGGCACGCGCGGCCCGGTTGATAGATTGCTTCCGTGGGGGTGCAGTCGTTGTAGTCTGCTGATTCCGGGGCGCCGAGGTCAGCCACGGCCGTTCTGACGTTTTCGAGCATCAGTTCCGGCTGGGCGCATCGCGACAATCCGGGCATTGCCGGATCCTCCGGGATGTCCATTAAATCCCGCATCGTGGTCGTACTCATCGAGCCGCACTCCCCATGCGCGGCTGCTCCTCGCCCATGCCGAACAGGTCACGATAGACGCCGGCAGCCTGTACGAGATCCTGTGGCTGACCACTCTGAACGATGCGACCCTCGCTAAGAACTACAATGCGATCCACATCGGCCAGTGGGCGCACTCCGTGGGAAATGAGGATCGTTGTTCGGTCGCGCATGGCTCTGCGCAGGGCGGCGCGGATACGCATCTCGGTTTGCCCGTCGAGGCCCGTCGTCGGCTCATCGAAGATCAGTATTCTTCCGCCACGCAGGATTGCCCGGGCCAATGCGATGAGTTGTCGCTGACCACCGGAAAGGGTGACGCCGCGCTCACCGACGGGTGTCTTGTACCCTTTGGGGAGCGAGGAGAGCCAATCGTCCAGATCGAGGGCGGCCGCGGCAGCGCGAACGTCGTCAAGGGTGGCGCCGGCGCGGCCCATGGCGATGTTCTCTTCGATCGTGGTGCCGAAGAGGACAGTCTCCTGCTGAACGACGCTGATCTGTCCGCGTAGTGACTCCAGCGTGAACTCTCTAATGTCTCGGCCGTCGATGCGGACTGCGCCGCTCGTCGGGTCATAGAAACGCAGAAGCAGCTTGAGGAGCGTGGATTTGCCCGCGCCGGTAGGGCCGACCAGGGCCACGCGTTGACCGGGTAGAATGTCGAGGTAGATGTCAGAGAGGGTCTGCGCACCCTTGGCATACCCAAACGCCAGGTTGTCGTAGGTGATGCGGCCGCTCAACGCGGGGGCCGGGACGGCGTCGGCGCGATCGCGGATTTCCGGCTCTGTGTCGAGGACGGCGCGTACGCGATCGGCACAACTGGACGCCTTTGCGATCTTGGCGGCAATCCTGGCAACCTGCCGTATCGGCTTTAAGAGATTGTTGAAGTAGGCCATGAAGACGATGAGCGTACCGGGCGTCATGCGACCTGCCGTTACTTCCTGCACGCCGAGATAAAGGATTGCGCAGGTGCCGACGGCAGTGACGAACTGGACCGAGCGATTCAGGCGGCTCTGAATCCTCACGCTCTTCAGCCCTGCGCGCAAGGCGGACCGGCCCAGGCGGCTGAATCGCTCCTTCTCTGCTTCCTCACGGGTAAAGGCCTGCACGAGTGCCATTGAAGAGAGCACCTCGCCGGCGATGCTGATGAGGTCGCCCTCCTTCTCGCGCGCTTTGCGCACGACGGAGCGCAGTCGAATCGACATGACCATCGAAAGGAGGGCTACGGCTGGGATCGTCATCAGCGAGACGAGCGTCAGTGTCGGCGCCATTCGGGCCATAACGATCAAGAGACCCATGACCGTCAGCGCGGCGGCGGCCAAGTCGAACATCGACTCCACCAAGAGCTCGCGGACCATCGTGATATCGCCCGTGAGGCGCAACAGAAGATCGCCGGTTCGATTGCGCTCGTGGAAGCCGAGGCTCAACGTCTGGAGATGCTTGAACAGCCGGCGGCGCAGCGTGTTCGAGATACGGTGGGCCGTGCTCGCTTGAAGGAGTTCGCTCGCGTATTCAAACAAACCTTGAAGGACGGCAATCACCACGACCGCGGCGGCGCAGACAGCAAGCAGGTTTTCATGCCAGCCGAGCCAGTTCAGCGCGTGCTTGAGCCATCCCTTCGCCGGATGTCCAAGAATGACCTGGTCCAGCACGACTTTGACCGGCCACGGCGCGGCCAATGCCATGAGCGTCGCAGCGGTTGTTGCAACGGCCGCAATGGAGAGCACCCATGCATGAGCCCGGAGCATGCCGCTGAAGTAGGCGAGCGTCCCCACGAATTGTCGAAGGTCCAGCACGCCGCGAGCGGTCTTGATGCGCAATGCCTTCACGCGACCACCTCCCCCGATGTCGCCCGCTGCATGTTTATGGGGGTTGGCTGACTTGGCACAGCGTCCGAAGAGTGCGCCCTCTGTGATCGCTGAGACGCATCCGCTAACCAACCTGAGAGGACGCCGACGTTCTGACGAACATCGAAGACCTCTTCGACCCTCGCTCGTCCGGTTCTGGCGAATCGGTGCTGCAATTCAGATTGGTCGAGCAATTCGACCAGCGCATCGGCCAGTGCCGAAGGATCCTCGGGTGGAACGAGCATGCCGGTGTGGCGATCGAGGATGATTTCCGGAATGCCCGACAATCGAGTCGAGACGCAGGGGCATCCCGCCGCCATCGCCTCCAGCAGCACGGTCGGCAAGGCGTCCATGTTTCCGTCTTTTGCTTCAACGCACGGCAGCGCAAAGACCGACGCGCGAGCGAGGGCCTGAGCGACGCGCTCCTGCGGCCATGCCCCAACCAGTTGGACCGTGTCCTTGAGACCCAGGCGCTTGATCTCCGTCCTGAGTTCTTCTCTTTGCGGTCCTTCGCCGACGATTTCGCATCGAACAGGGCGGCCCCGTGCAACGAGGGCCGCGCAGGCGCGAATGAGATGAAGAAAGCCCTTCTTCTCAATCAATCGGCCAACGCTGAGTATGGTCCCCTGTTCGCGCGGCCGCTCGCCGAATGGAAAGCGCTCAAGGGGAATGCCGTTGTAGAGGACTCGAATTTTTGCCGCGTCCGCCCCGATCTCCTCGCGAAGATACCGAGCGTTGAAGTGCGAGACCGTCACGCAAAAAGCGGAATGGGCGATGATGCGGCGAAGCAGCTCACGGTTCACGGTTTCGCGAAAGATGTCAAATGCATGCAGCGTCACCGAGTAAGTCGGCCCGCCCATGAGCCGGGAAAGATACGCGACCGTGGCTGCGTATCCGCCGAAATGGGTGTGGAAGTGCTTGACGCCGCGGCGCTTCGCCCATCGCCGAACGAGCAGTGCCTGCCAGACATCGCGGGTCGATACAAGACGCGCGATCCAGTGGCCTACACTTCGAGGGACGCCGCGCAGATCGGCGGAGAAAGCGTCGCGTGCAGCCTCGACAATTCTGCCTGGCTTGTCCCAAAAGCTCTCGGCGACGTATTCGGCGGGTTGCTGCAGATCCGCGAGGCATCCGTGAAACCTGCCCTCGCGCGGCAGCCGCAACGATAAAACTCGGACAGGTGATCCCTGTCTTTGGTGCTCAAGCAGTTCGTTAAGTATGAAGGTTTCCGAGTACTTCGGGAACACCTGGAGTAAGTATGCGATTTCATCCGCGCGGCCGCCCATCGCAGGGCTGGTTGATGAATCTACCTGGCTCGCCGCCAATTCAAGCCCGCGCATGGATCACCTCAGGCAGTCTCGTTCCACATCGTTGCCGAAGCGCCTGCCCCGCGAGATCGATGACCTGTTGCGCCGTATTGTCCCAGCCGCAGTTGGCAACGGACTTGCGCGCTCGATCTCCCAGTCGAGCCCGGAGGCCTGCGTCGTGCCCCACCCGGAGCATTGCCTCGACGAGCCCCTCACAATCACCGGAGGCAACAAGTAAGCCGTTGTGGCCATCGTCGATGACCTCGGCGATTTGTCCGGCGCGGCTGGCAATGACGCACAATCCCGAGGCCATGTACTCATAGAGCTTGAGAGGCGAGAAGTAGAATGTTGACTGCGGCAGATACGGCGCCAGCGCGACATCCACGCCTGCAAGGAGTCGGGCGACGGTCGGATGGTCTGTTCCGCCAAAAAAAGTGACATGACCATCGAGAGTCGATGAAGAGACAAGGGCTCGGTAGTAGGACAACCTGCGGCCGTCTCCGACGATCAGGAGGTGCGCCGCAGGCAATTCCCGCCGTATATGCATGAATGCTTCGAGCAATACCTCGACACCGTGCCAAACCTTGAGACTGCCGACGAAACCGAACACGAGGGCGTTCGGGGGCACACCCGCCTCGACGCGGGCCAGCGACTTGTCGTATGTCTGGTCAAACAATCCCAACTCGACGCCGTTCGGCACCGTCACGACGCGATCGGGATCGAGCCCGGCCGTCTGGATGGCGTGATCTCGCAAGTCGCTTGAGACCGTCATGACAAAGTCGGCAGCCTGAAGCGTCTTGTGCTCAATGGCCTGGGCCAGTGCCTGCAATCCTGCGTCGCGATAATTCGCGGCCTCCTGCGCCATTGGAGAGTTCATCTCGACGAGATAGGGAATGCCGCGCTTATGGGCGAACCTCATTCCTGCCGACGAGAACAGGGAAAGCCGCTCGACGACGACGTCTGCCTCGGGTGAGAGCGTTTCCTGATCCAACGCGTCGCTCAGCGCGGCGTCGTAGGACATCTGGGCGATTTCAGACGCCATGCCGGATTGGGCGTCATTTGACTCAAGCCATCGTCGTACGATGTCGCCAAGCTCTCGCGCATTGCGACCCAGACAATGATCTATCTGCGCAGCGGGATGCCCTTCCGGTAGCCTGCCGCGCGCCGCCAGCACCGATACCTGTGCGCCGTTTGAGCAAAGCGCGCGGGTAATTGCCCGAACGTGCTCACTCGCCCCCTTGGTGCCGTCCAGGGGTATGCCGAGATCGTTACACAAATACAGCCACTGAGTCACGTATGGCTACCTCCAGCTCAGAGAGCCGTTCGGCGACGTTTCTGAGTCCATTCATGTTCGGTGTGGTGGTGCACCGGCCATTGCTGTTTGACAGAATGCCGTCAATCGCATCCTGGATTTTTTCCGGCGTTACACAGTTGGGATCGAGCATTTCGCAAAGGTGATGGGCCGCGAAGCGCTTTGCCCGAATGTACTGTTCAAGTCGCGGCTCGACGCGGGGATACACGAGCATGGAGCGGCCTGCCCTCAGGACCTCGACCATCGTGTTGTATCCACCCATGCAAAGCACGACGTCGGCTCTGCGATATTCGCAATTCATGCAGGATGAAGTGTCAAGGAATGTCAGGTTTGAGAACGCGGCGGCGCGCCGACGAAGTTCGTTCGCGTGATCGCGGGGCAGATCAGGTCCGCCGATGATGGTCGAGTGGATGCCGACTGCGTTCTGTCTCGCCTGTGGAATCGACAAGTATTGATCGAGGAGTCGATAGCCGTCGGTGCCGCCGCCGACCGTGACCAGCACGTTTTTCGTACCGGCGCCCCGACTTGGTTCTCCTGAGTCATGCGAGCAGCCTGATCGGGCGATGAAACCGACGTATCGAATCTTCTGAGCAATTGCATCAGGCAGTTCATAGGCGGATACGACATCGAAGATCGCAGGGTCGCCGTAGACCCAGATCTCATCAACGAGATACTCCAGCGCTTCAAGATGCCGGCCTCGCTTCCATTCACGGATGGTCTGCTCCGGCGCGTCTTCGATGTCGCGCATTCCAAAGATGACGCGCGTGGCAGGATATCGATCGCGCACCAGCCGCAGCGCGGTCTCGGCTTCGTCGTGCACGCCGACAGGCGATTTGTCGATCAGGAGTACGTCGGGTCGATAGCTTGCCGCGGTCGCGGTCAGCAAGGCCGATCGGATGGCGATTGTGTCGGTCAGGCTCACGCCGAGCGTCTTCGCGCAGTACCGATAGTCCGGTCCCTTGCGAAGCGATGGAAGCTTGATGTAGTCGACTCGATCGGGCAGCGTGAAATTCGAAACGTGGACCGTGCCGCTGACAACCAGCGCCCGACACGATGGGATCGTCTGCGTAGCGCGCTCGGCAATGGCGAGCGTCCTTCGTAGGTGCCCGATGCCGACGCTGTCATGACAAACCGCCATCAGTCGCATGGCAAGTCTCCTTCAGCCGGCGAGCAGAGCCGTGACAAAGTCCGGCACGTCCAGGGTGTTGACGACGAAGTCCGCGTTCATGTCGCCGGAGCATGCGTCAGCATTTGTGCCGACTCCGAGCAGGGCGGCTGTGAATCGCTGCACATCGAGACCGTCGAGGTTTCCGCTATCGTCCATGTCGCCGGGAATGCCGCTGGGCAGTACGGTCAGCGAGTAGGACCGCGATGCCGTGCTCAAGGCGGCATCCGTCACCTGGACGTCAAAAGTGAATACCCCGCATTGGCTTGGGGACCCCGGAATCTGCCCGTTGATCGAAAGGGACAATCCCGCCGGCATGAGGCCACTTGTCTGAGTAAATGAGTACGGAGCAGTGCCACCAGTCGCCGCGATGGCTTGGTTGTACGCCGCGCCCTCGGCGGCATTGGGAAGCGGCGATGGAGTCGTGATTGCGAGAGCCATGGGCACCGTCAGGCTGAAGATGCCGCCCGCTTTCTCGTCGCCGATGTAGATGACGCGATTGGCCTCATCTACCGCGACGGCTTCGAATTCCTGGAGCGGCTGGCCCGGGAAGGCCTCGCGGGTCCAGAGCATGTCCTGTTGCCCGAGGACCGCGCCAGCCGTTGTGAGGACATAGAGTCGATTATTGGGAGCCGCACTGCTGCCGACTGAACCCTTTGCCACGACCAGAAGACACTCCTGCGTGATGGCGGAATTGTTGAGCATAAATTGGGCAAAGGCGGGTGAAATGACTGCCACGCCCTTGGATCTCTGCGGCAGTGCGTATTGTGTGCCTGCGTAGACCGGCGGATTGGCGCTGGTCCACACCTGCATGATGTCGGGGTCGCCCAGCACGTAGAAGCGATTTGTCAGCGCGCCGTAAGCAATGTCGTCCGGCGACAAGGCGCCTACGACCGACGTGAACTTTCCGAAGTCCGACAGCGCGCCCGTCACCGGGTTCAGCAGGGCCCTTGTGTTTCCATTCAGGAGGTATTGCTGATCTTCGACCGATACGAGGGCCGAGGCAGAAGCACCGTAGCCGGCCGCACTGGTGTTGAAGGTCAGTCCTTCGGGACCCCAGAAAGTGTTGTTCGCAATACTGGGATTCGGCGGCGGATTCATGATGGGCAACTGAATGGACGAGGTGTACGCAAGCGATCCGTTGGGTGACGTGGCATACACGCCGACTTGGTTTTGCGTCTCGTTCCAGTCGCCGGCGACGTAGAGCGAGCCATTGCGATAGGCCATTGCCTCCGGTCGCAACTTCGGCGGATCGTTCACTTGTCCGCTCAGAGTCGCATACCACGGCTCGGTGCTTCGGCTGGGCAATCCCAGTTCGACAAAGTTACCCCGCGCTTGCCACGTCCTGCCGAGGACTGGGCCGCTCGTCGTCGCTGTCGCGGGCGTCACGACCTTGACGGCGTAAACGGCGCGGGCCGCCTCGTCGCCGATGTAGATGACGCCGTTGGCCTCGTCGACGACGATCGCCTCCATCTCATGCGGGCCGGGCATGGTTCCGCCCTGGCTGCTGTTATCCAACGACGAGTCAATCCAGGAGATGTCCTGTATATCGCCGATCTGCGTGCCGTCGCTCCTGTACGCGACGAGGCGATTCTTGAGCGGCGGAATAGCACCCGGGTCTTCTTTGCAAATGACCAGGATGATGTCGCCGGTCAAAGTCATGTCTCCGGTGAGTGCCTGACCGTAGGCCGCAGACACAACGGTCATTCCTCGCGATCTCGCCGGAGTCGCCCACGAGGCGCCGGTGGGCGTCATGTTGGTGTCCAACACCTGCACGCTGTTCGGTATTGAGATCAGCAGATAGTACCTTTGCGACGCCGGGCCGTAGGCGATGTCATCCGCGGCGACCGTCGCGCTGAGATTGGCGAGGACGCCTGTTGTTCGATCGACCGTGGCAAACGTGTTTCCAATGCCGGCCTGCTGATCGTCGATCGTCACCAGCAGGGAACCTCCCGCGCCGATACCCGTCGCGCCGGTATTGAATGTCATCCCCTCGGGGCCCCACCACTGATTGTTTGGAGTCGTCGTCGGGGGAGGGTTCGTCAGCGGGTGCTCAATGACGTGATCAAAGGCAATTTCGCCCCAGGTGTTTGTCGTGCAGACTGCGATCTGATTCTGCGTTTCGTTCCAGTCGCCGGCGACATAGAGAAGCCCGTCCTTCAGGGCCAGGGCTTCAGGGCGTAGAGACGGCGGCTCAAGCACCAACTCGGTAAAGGGTGGGTTGTACAGCGTCGGGAACCAGGGCTCATCGGACCGACTCGGCAGAATTGGTTTCACGTCGTATCCGATTGCAACGTAGGGCCGTCCGAAGATGGCACCTTCGGAGGAGAGTGATTGGGATTGCCCGTTGGCGCTGGCCGCGGGTATCAAGGACACCAGGGCGAGAAGCAGCGTCGGCCACTTAACCATTCCATGCTTCAGATGCATTCAGGTTCTCCAAATTCGGATTCATGGGGCGCCTCGTCTTGCTCTTGTGCTGAAGGGCACAACGAGATCGGCGGACTCGATCGATACGAATGCACAACTCGTGCCACTTGGGCGATGAAGCAGAGACGGCCCAGCGATCGTGCGCGGCGAGTCTTGCTAACTGATTCTTAATGAAAGGATTAGGAGCCGGACTGATTCGAGGAAACGGTTGTGCTTCTCAAGCGGCCTTTGGTGAGAGGACCGGCTAGAGCGGGAGCGTGCACACATCCGAGATGTGCGTCAGGCGGCCGCTCGGCCCAGACAGACAGATCGCTCATCGAAATTGGGAGTCAGTAGGAAAAGTACTGGCGCGAAGGCGGAGACTGGGGTCGGTCAGGAATCCGGCTGATAGTTCCACTGCCACCAGGGCTCTTCGGTGGGGTGAATCGTGGATAAGACATGGCCGCCGACGAAGGCGACATTCATGCGGCCGCGGTGGCGGAACGAAGGGAACCAGTTCTTGCCGGATTCGTAAATGTCGATCCATTTGTCGGTAAGAATGGGAGGGGCGGAGTAAAGCGGGAGCACGCCACGCTCGGCCGCCTGCTGTCCGTCTACATCGAATACCAGCGGAACATCCGGCATGGTTAGAATCCTGCTGGAGAGATAGGCATTCGCCGGTAACAGGCGGCCACGTACCTCGCGGGTTCGAGTCTCCAGGCGCTTATTAAATCCGGTGCTCACGTTTTTCGCGGGGCCAATCCCCCCCGAGCTACAAGGTAATCCCGCTCGCCGCTCCAGCGCGCCTGCGGACGCGGGGCACATCAGTGGCGACGCACCGGCGTCAACCTGCGTTCGCTCGCTTTCGGGCCCGACCCAAAATTCGTCTACTTGATAAAGGGAATCCTGAAAGTCCTCAATCTGAAATCGACCGCCGAGCGACTGGCTCTCTCCGCGGAGTCCCACGCCGCTGTCGTCGGCGAAATTGATGAATCTCTGCGTGACATCCCGAAATTGCGCGCGGCACTCAAGGTCTTTAGCTGCCTGCCGCCCGGCACTCATGGCAGGAAGCAGAATCGCGGCGAGCAGTGAAATGACTCCCACTGAGACAAGCAACTCAACAATCGTGAGTCCTGGGACTTTCCTCTTGAATCGAGTCATGTGGAATACACCGGCTCGGCTCGGAATATGTGGGGGGACGATACCAACCACCCACCATGCTAACGGATGTACCATGCAAGTGGAAGCGGAAGTTTTCCCCAGCGACTATGGATTCAGCAAGATATTCAGGAATCCGGCGATGTCGGCTGCATCCAGCGATAGATCGCTATTGATGTCTCCGCGTGTGACTCCGGTCACACCGCCATGTGTGCCGGCATACAGGTCCGGCGTCAGCAAGGCCTGTACAAAGTCATCCACGTCGTCGAACTCGACAGCCTGATTGAGATCCATGTCTCCCATGATGACAGCGTCATTCAGCTCGACGATGCCATCATAGTTCGTGTCGAACACCGTAAAGCTGCGGGAGAATTGGCGCCAGAGTATGACCCCGTTAGATCCATTGCCGTCGTCGTCCACGCCCGCAGCGCCGTCGTTCGCTGCGATGAAGTTAACGAGCAACGCGACATCCGCGGCGTCGCGCACGCCGCTGCCGTCAAAATCGCCCGGCAGCGGATTCGGCCATGCGTCGGTCCAGATGAAACGCTCAAACGGCCCCTGAAGCTGTTCGTAGGCTGTGCCGACAAGGCCGAAGCTCGGCCAGTTCTCCGGCACGAGAAGATTCGCTACGACATTGAATTCCCAGCCTGCGATGAGCGCAAAGTCGGGCTGCATGCGATCCCATGGATCGGCGAACTCCGCGCTGATTTGCAAGTCCTCCAATGCCTCTTCGACCGAGTTTTGATTATCTTCGCAGCCGTCGTTCGGCTCGACGGGCGTACCTGGACTTTGTAGGGCCGCATCCGCTGCGTTCGTGAGCGGATAAACGAGCGAAACCGTCGTGCGTTCGGTCAAGACATCGTGTTTGAACTGAAGCTTTACCTCAGGCTTGTACCTGCCCGGCCGGTCGAAACAGGTAAACGCATAATCTTCGAAGCCGTGAGCGCGATGAAAAAAGTCCCCCTCCAGAACCCAGGTTTCGCCATCCTCGAACACCATCGGATTTCCGCCCGGCATTTCGGTCTTGATCGAAATGGAATCGATCTCCTCACCGGTGAGGGCAAGGTGAAACTCCTCGCCACTCCTCTCAACATATGGCGCCGTCAAGACGTTCTCATCGCAGTCCGCGGCCGTAACGGCGGCTCGATCCAAGAACCTGGCATCGCTTGGCAGACCACCGAAGCGACCCACGTTTCCAAGATAGCGATACTCAGTGTCACTCAATTCGCCGCCCGTGTCCGGGTTCGCGTCCATATCGAACTCCACATAGCCGAAGGCGGGATTGGGTCCGTAAAGGAACGGCTCGTACACCGGAAAGTTCTTTTCGAGCGACAACGGCCCCGGCGGGTTGACGAGTCCGTCGAAGACCATGTCGAAGCGCATGTACTGGCCATTGCTGTCCCAGGATCCATTGAACCGATCCAAATGTGGCGCGGCCGGCGAGAACGTGCCAAGCCGTGTTTCGATTACATCCGGCAACCGATGCAGCCCGGGATCGACGGGGCCGTCATTGCCGATGTCGGTCCGCCGAATGACGGCGTCGGCGACCGGCTCAGAGAACACGACCGGCTGAGCGATCGAAACGGTTCCACTCGCCGCCGCCCAGACAAGCAAACAACAGGTGAACGGCAGACGCCCCGATGAGGCAGCGCCAATCCCGACTGTTGAGATGTACTTAAGATGCATGATCAATCACCTGCTGCGCGGCGCCTGTTGCTTCGGCCAGCTTGTTTAATCGATACCGTACCGCTTCCCGCGTGATGCCCAGAATCCGCGCTGTGCGGCTCAGGTTCTGCCCGGTGTGCTCGAATGTCGCGACGAGGATTCTGTGTTCGATTTCCTCGAGCGTTGGGCAGGCATTGTCAAACTCAAGCCGCAGGACGAGGCCGTTTGGAATCTCAACGTGAGCGCCGCCGGGCTTTTCGCGCGACGACAACGGCAAGTGCATCGGGTCGAGCACTTCGCAATCCGCCTGCAGCAGTGCACTCTCAAGGGTATGCGACAGCTCTCGAATGTTGCCCCGCCATTCATACTGCTCCAGCGCCGCGATTGCCTCCGGAGACAGCCGCCGGGGCTTCATTCCGAATCGGTTGCAGTGAAGGGCAAGAAAATGTGAGGTCAGGAGCGGAATGTCCGACAGTCTCTCCCGGAGAGGAGGCAGTGCAATCTCAACGACTCGCAATCTGTGGTAAAGGTCGCGACGGAACTCCCCCTGCTCGACCGCCTCCTCGAGATTGCGGTTCGTCGCCGCGATGATGTGAACATTTATCTTGCGAGTTTGGGTGCCCCCGAGCGGGCGTATTTCACGGCTTTCGATTGCATGAAGCAGCTTGGCCTGCATTTCGAGCTCCATGTGCCCGATCTCATCGAGAAAGATTGATCCGCCCTGGGCGACATCGAACAGGCCTCGCTTCGCCTGCGTGGCGCTGGTGAAGGAACCCTTCATGTGGCCGAACAGCTCAGATTCAAACAGCGTTGCCGGTAGCGCGGTGCAGTTTACCTGTATAAACGGTTTGCCCCGCCGAGGCCCCTGATAGTGGATCGCCCGCGCTGCCAAGTCCTTGCCGGTGCCGGTCTCGCCGGTAAACAGAACGGTCGGCGGATCGGGCAGACTCAGGACATCGCCGCGCGTCAGCCTTCGGATGTTCTCCTTCAGCACGCGAATCGGGGCGGACTCGCCGATGATCCGGTCGAGGCCGCTGGATTCTTCTTCGCGACTCTTCAGGAAGGTGAGGTTGTCGGTGGTTTGTTGTCGCTCGACGATTCGGGCCATGACGAGCAGGAGTTCATCAAGCTCGACCGGCTTTGTAAGGTACTCGGTCGCCCCGGCCTTCATCGCATCGACGGCGATGCGCTCATTGCCATGGGCGGTGACGACGATGACATTGACGAATGGCGACTCCGCCTTGAGCTGCGGCAGAATATCCAGGCCGTCCGTATCGGGCAGGCACAGATCCAGCAGCACCAGCTCCGGAAGAAACTGGGCGCTCTCCGCGAGCGCTTCCTTACCGCTATGCGCTACTCGGGCTTCATAGCCATGCGCAACCAGCTTTTCGCGTACATTCTTCGCCAGTACGCGTTCGTCCTCAACGATGAGTACCCTGGTCATCTCATCTCCTCCTGCCTGGCTCGCTCGCTGTCCGGCCCTTGCATCGGGTGGCTGTCGTTTCCTTTGGAGTATCGCTCGATTTTTGAGGCGTCGCTGTCGCCTGTCTGGATTGAACTCACTGCGCATGTTCCCGGCGGAGCGACGGGCATCGTAAATCGGAAGCACGCGCCCCTGCTCGAGGGCACGAGAACCGTGTCGCCGCCGTGCAACTTGGCGTATCGCTTGATGGTGGCGAGCCCGATGCCGGTGCCGCCCGCTTTGGTGGTGAAGAACAAATCGAAAATTCTGCGCCTGATGCGCTCCGGGACTCCAGGCCCCTGATCAGCCACTTCGATCGCGACCGTACCGTTTTCCGAAACGCGGCGGCAGGCAACACGCACGCAATCACCTGACTTCGAATGATCGAGTGCGTTCGAGAGCAGCTCTATCACCACTTGCTCAAGCTGGTGGCGATCGCCCATTACCATGATCTCGGCTGGGTCGATGTCCTGCTCGATCGTCAAACCTCGCTCGGAAAACGCGGGGCTCAGCTCGCGCACCGCACGAGTGACAATCTGCAAGAGATTGACCGGACTGAATCCACAACTGGTTGCCCGCGCCATTGAAAGCAGGCCGGTGACTCGATCGCCAAGCCGACGACCTTCGTTCAGGATGTCCCCAAGTCTCTCCTTGGAGTTCTGATCCATTTGACCCAGCTCCATGGTCAACTGGGCCGAACTTCGAATGGCGGCCAGCGGGTTTCGAATCCCGTGGGCCACGCTGGTGCAGAGTTCGCCGATGGCGGCCAGTCGCTCGCGGCGCTCTTCTTCCACCATCCGTCGCTGTTCCTGCAATTCCCTGTCATACCGCTGCAACCGCCGACCGAACCAGAGAATGCCAACGAGTACCAGCACGACGGCCGCGATGAAGTAGCGTTCGGAATTGACGCGCTGCTGCAGTTCGCTCTCGTGCTGCAGCAGGAGCCGATCCCGTTTCTCGGCGTTTCTTTGAAACAACACGCTGAGCGCCCCCAACAACTCATGCTGCTGCGTATCCATTCGAGCCATCGCCTTGCCGGCCGTGGTCAGCGATTGCAGGCGGTCCTCGGCGGTCGCTTCGCTCGCGAAAAATCGCTTAAACTCATCGAAGATTTCTTGCGCCGCGGCCACCATCGCCTCCATGGGCTCGGTTGGTACGTTGAGCGGAGACTTCAGATTCTTTCCCGCGTCGAGCACTTCCCTCAAGTTTCGCTTTGCGACCTCGAACCGACGCAGGTGCAGGTCAAAGTCCCGCATCTGGAAGACGTCATTGCCTGGGGCGTTCAGATCGATGACACGCTGCTGAGTGAGCTGAAGCCAGCGAGATTGCTCGTCGAGATCGACCGCGGATTCGATCAGGCCGGCGGCGCTGGAAATCGTGCGGCCATGCATCCTGAGGCTGAGGAGGATGATCAGCACGTCGAACAATGCCAGGACGAAGTAATAGTGATACCAGCGTACTCGCGACATTAATTTAGAAAGCCCGAAAGCGACTGATTCTCCTGCCGGAAGATCGCACGGTCGGGCGCAGCCATGTGCACGCGGTCACATGCAATACGTGAGTCAGCACACATCCTGGCGAGCCAGCTCCAAATGGCCAAAGGACCTCCGATCGGCGACTATGAATATAACATCTTAATTCACATTTAGTTAAAGCTGCAACCCGATCTTGCTGCTCAGCACACACCCTAAGCGTAATTGCAAGGACCGTACCAAAGCGAATACGCCTCCCGAGGCCAGCCTGGTTTTTGGACCCTGGGAGGCGATTGCCACCATCAGATTGAGAAGCGGGGCAATAAATATGGCCGGTCGGCCGCTGGCTTCAGAGCGGACCTGATCTGCCCCCCGAGACTCGATGAACCGTCCAGCCGCCTCGGCATTTTGCATTTACTGAACTCCACCGACTGGTCCTTCGAAAGCGGCGCGCCACACTCTGGACAATGGTTCGAAGTACGTGCGAAGAGATAATATCCACGCGACATTCAGCAGAGTCATTCACGCCTGCGATTGGGCCGTCGCTCCATGAGAAACGGCCGTATTTCGAAATTTGCCACCCATGTTCCGCCATATACCGTCTCAGTTACACTTTGCCCGCAATGTTTATTTTCTTAGCGAAAACTGATCCGGATCCTGAGTGAGGATTGGAGCGTTTCAAGCGAGGATTCAATTCATCGCCTGCCGTTGATCCGGCGCCCAGAAGCGTGCGAATCTCAGGGCCAGGACCGGCAGGACGAGGAGGTTCAGGATTGTTGAGGAGATCAGGCCGCCGAGGATGACCAGGGCCATCGGCCCTTCGATTTCGCGACCGACTTCGCCCGACCCCAGGGCAATGGGGAGTAGGCCCAGACCTGTCACGAGAGCCGTCATGAGGACGGGGATGAGCCTTTCGGAAGCACCGCGAAGCGCGGTGTGGGTGTCCCATGTCTCACCTTCCTGTGTCACCAGATGCTCGAAGTGAGAGATCATCATGACGGAGTTACGCATGGTAATGCCGAAGAGCGTGACGAATCCCACGATGGATCCGATCGACAGGGTCCCGCCGGTCAGAAAGACCGCGAGCACACCACCGACGAACGCGAACGGGAGATTGGCGAGCACGAGTATGGTGTTGCGGGCATTTCGGAAAACCGCGCCGAGCAGCAACAAAATGCCCATCCCCACGATGCCGCCGTGCAGAAGGAGTTCGCCGCGCGCTTCAACGCCGGCTTCGGCGGTTCCTCCAAAGGCGAGGTAGGTTCCCGACGGAAGCACGACTTTGGCCGCTCGCTCTCTGAGTTCGCCGACAAACCCGCCGACATCACGGCCCGCGACGTTACACGCCACGGCTTGCTTGCGCCGACCGCCGTCGTGAAGGATCATGTAGCGACCGGTTCGGCGGTCGACGTCGGCGAGTTGGCCAAGTGGAAAGTACTGACCGGCCTTGTTGGAGATCAAGAGCGAGCCGATGGTGTCGGGATCCTGTCTGAGAGCAGGCTCCAGCAGCACCACCACGTCAAAGACGCGATTGCCTTCATAGGTCTGCGCGACGGCCGCTCCCTGGAAGGCGGTCTGAATGGCCGACAAGACTTCGACGGGCTGAAAACCACAGGCTTGAAGTCGATCTGGCCTCAGCGAGATCAGTGTCTCCGGCGAGCCGGGAGGTGAGGCAACGCGAACATCCTCAGCCCCGTCGATGCCACCGACGATGCGGGCGAGTTCCTGCGCCTTGTCGTCCAGCGCATCGAGGTCATCGCCGAAGAGATTGACCACAACCGCGGCGGTTTCACCGGTCAGCGTTTCGCCGATGCGATCCCCGAGAAACGTCAACACTTCGTAGGTATTTCCGGGATATTGGCTGAGCAGATCGCGAATCTGTTGCTGCACGTCTGCCTGATCGGCGCCGGGCACGTCGGGTTTCAATTCGACGTGCAGTTCGCTGCGATGCGGCCCCCATGGGTCCTCGCCAAGCTCGGCTCGACCCGCCTGTAGTGAGATAGTATCGATCACCGGCTGGCCTGCCACCTTGATCGAGTCGAGCATATCGCGGGAGATGAGGCCGCCGATACGCATCATCTCGCGGAGGCTCGTCCCGGGAGCGGCATTGACTTGGACGACAAAGTGACCCTCGCGGAATTCAGGAAGAAACTCCTCGCCAAAGCCGCGAAGCAGGCCGAATGCGGCGAGACCCAGGCCGACGCAGGTGGCAATAATGAGATTGCGCCGGCGGACAAATCTCACGAGAAGGCTCTTGTACCCATCGCGAAATCGTTGCAGAAAAAACGGTTCGGCGGCGGTCAGGCTTTGAGGCGTCAAGAGCATGCACGACAAGGCGGGGGTTACAGTCAGGGCGACGAACAGGGACGCCAGGATCGCGAGGATGTAAGCGACGCCAAGCGGGGCGAACATGCGCCCCTGAAGACCGGACATGGTGAGCACGGGAACGAAAACGAGAACGACCACGAAAGTGGCGTAGACGACCGCGCTGCGGACCTCAATGGATGCGTCGCGAATGACCTGCGCGAACGGCTTGGGGGCCGCCAGATGCCGGTTTTCCCGCAGGCGGCGGAGGATGTTCTCGACGTCGATGATCGCATCGTCGACGACTTCGCCGATGGCGATGGCGAGTCCGCCAAGCGTGATGGTGTTCATGGTGAAACCGAGCCATTCCATGATGATGACGGCGGAGAGCAGCGACAACGGAATGGCGAGAATCGAAATCATCGCGGTGCGGAGATTGAACAGGAACAGCAGAAGGACAACCGTGACCAGCAGGCCACCGATGTAGAGGGCGAATCGAACGTGATGAAGCGCGGTCTCAATGAAAGTCGCGGGCCGATGGAGACGGGGGAATACCTTGATTTGCTCCGCCTCGAGGGCAGGAGTCATTTCTTCGAGGGCTGCTTCCACGCCTTCCGTGACGTCCATCGTGTTGGAGCCGAACTGACTGAGTACTTTCACGAGCACGCCCGGTCCGCCCTGAATGAGCACGTCGCCGAATTGGAAGGCAGCGGCCTCACGCACGTCGGCGACATCCTTAAGGCGGACGATGCCCGATGCGGAACTGGCAACGATGACTTCGCCAAGTTGGTCGGCATTGAGCGATTGGCCTTCGCTCTGTAACACGATGCGCTGGCTGTCGGTCTCGATAAACCCGGCGCCAACCGCGCCAGTGGACTGGCGTGCGGTATCGATCAATTCATTGAGAGAGACCTGATGGGCGAGGAGTCGTGCGGGATCAATCTGGATTTGAAGCTGGCGCGTCTCGCCGCCCATGACCCCGACCTGTGCGACACCCGGCACGGCTTGAAGCCTCGGCTTAAGGGTCCATTCGGCGAAGGCCCGAAGTTCCATCGGTGATTGGTGATCGGAAACGAGCCCGATCTTCAGGAGATCCATCGTCGATGACGTCAGCGGCGCGAGTCGCGGCGGCTTGACGCCCGCCGGAAGCTCCACGGAAACCGAATTGAGTTGCTCACTGAGCATTTGCCTTGCGATGAAGATGTCGGCCTTTTCTTCGAAGACGACAGTGACGATGGACAGTCCCTGGATCGACTGGGAGCGGAGAGACTCCAGATTCGTGATTCCGCTGACGGCCCCTTCGACCTGTCGCGTGACGAGCGATTCGACTTGCTCCGGCGACATGCCCGGCGCCTCGGTCTGAATGACGGCCTGGGGCTGCACAAAGTCGGGAAACACGTCGAGCTTGGCGTGCATGGCCGTTCTCACGCCGAGGAATAGCAGCGCGCCGGCCAGACAAAGCACGACGCCGCGCCGACGGATCGAGGATTCGACGACGGCATTCAGCACGGGCTTTGCTCGCTCTCGGAGTGAATCGCGATCGCTGATAGCCGGAATGGTCGGGAGCCGCGATACATGGGCTACTCTTCTCCCTCGGCTTCTGCTTCGATCTGGGCGCGGAGTTCTTCGGAAAGGAGAATTCCGGCGCCAACGACGACAACGCGATCGTCGGCGGTCAGGCCCCTTCGAACGAAACTCCCGGCCTCGTCGGGCGCCTCCGCTTCAAATTGTTTCCTCGTGAACTGCTCTTCGTCGGACTGGACGTAGACATAGGTAGAGCCGCCGAAGCGGATGATGGCGCTGCGAGGAACGATGACGCCCTCAATAGGCGTGCCGGCGGACTCCAACGTGGCTGCGACCGCCATGCCCGGACGGAGCAGCTTGTCTCCGACGTCGATCGAAGCAAGAAACGTCTGACCTCGCCCGGCGCTCGCGTCAGCGGGCACGCAGGAAATAACCTTTGCCTGAAAGACGTCTGTCTCTTCACCCAGGACCTGAATTTGCGCTGATATCGGAGTCTGGCTGAGAATGGTGCCGGGCGAGACGGTCACTCGCGCGATCAAATGAGCAAAGTCGTCCGTCTTGAGAAGTAGTTGGCCCGATTCAACGGCCTCGCCGGGCTGTGCCAGCATCTCCACGATCTCTCCCGCCCTCTGGGCAACGAGCGGTAGCGCGGACTGCTGATTACGCCCCTGAACCATCGCGTCTTCTAGAAGCCTGACGGTCTCTACCGAAGCCTGGAGCCGAGCCTCACCGCTCTTGACCTTGGCCTGGGCCTCCTCGAGGGCGCGATCGCTTACGACCTTGCCGTTTTCGTTCAGACGCTTCTTGTTTTCGTAGGATGATTTCGCCGCCACAAGATCAGCATTGATCTCCTCGACATCGGCGTGGGCCTGCATCAGGCGGGTGCTCAAATCGTATCGCTCGACTGGACTGAGACGGGGCCGAACGGACCCGATCGTTGCGCCTGCGGAAATTCGTTCGCCCAGTCGCGGCCATGTCGTGCCGTCGGGAATCGCGAGAAAGCCCGCCACCGGCGATCGAAGCATGAAAGATTGCGACGGATCCGCTTCAATTTGGCCGATCGCCCGAACGTGGGGCTGCATTTGACTGGGCGTCAGCTTCTGCACTGTCAGGCCGACCCGCTCCTGAACCTCTTTGCTGACCGTGAAAATGCGCCGGCCTTCGGCGTCTCGCGCCAGCGTGACGGGCGGCGTGGCCTTCTTGTCGCCTTGCGTTGCATTGTCACCTTCGTGCTTAAGCGCGGTGGAACATGCCCGGGGAATAAGCCAGGCGCTCAGGCCCACGACGGCGACGACTGCCAACCATTTCAACGGTGAATTCTGCATGAATCGTCTCAGTCCGAACGACAGACGCCGTGCCTAGAACAGGAACGCGGCGAGCAGTTGTCGCAAGAAATCTCCAATAAATGTCACCAGCGTCGACAAGGCGCCGAAGATGGACTGGAACGCAAGACTTAACGGGTCCATAAGTAATTCGCCGGAATTAATCGGCGCCTCCGATGTCGGTGGGTTGAGTTGTGGCCGAAGAGGTTGCGGTCGCCGGCGGCGTTCGACCGCCAAGTGCTCGCCTCAATTCCACTTCTGCCACGAAATAGTCACGCCGGATATTCACCCCTGCGAGTCGTTGAGCGATCAGGAATTTCTGAGCCTCGATGACCGCCACGATGTTCTGTTCGCCGACCTCATATGCCTTTCTCGCCAGCTCAAGATTCTGCTTGGCGGTTGGAAGGCCTCGATCGTCGTAGAAGCGCATGAGACCGACCGAGGTGGTGAGTACGGCCGTGGCGCTTTGGACCTCGGCGGAAACGACATCGAGCAGGTCTTCATATTCCTTGCGAGTCTGCTGAGCCCGGTACCGCGCCTTTGCGATCTGTGCCTGATTCTGGTCCCACACAGGCAAAGTGACTTGTAGGCTGGGACCGAGCAACAGATCGATGATTTGTCTCCGGGCCGCATTCCGTTCCCCGCGCGTTTCGATGTCAGGGGCGGTCAGTTTGCCTGAACGGAGCGAGGACTTCCCGGTATCCGCGAGTATCTTGCGGCCCGGCAGTGCGCGCCGCTCCGAGCGCTCGCCCTCAAAGCCCATAGATACGCTTGGAAACATATTGAGGTATTGGCGCTCAAGCTCTGCTTCTGCGGCGCGTACTTTCTCTGCGGACATCCGCGCTTCCAATCGTTCGCACATGGCGAACACGATCAGCGTCGGATCATCGGGAAGCTCCATCACGGAAGGTTCGAAAGCCGTAGTTAGCTTCCACGGCTGCTTCCAACGGGCCAGGCCCAGCACCCTGCCGAGGTCGGCCTTGGCAACGGCGCGATCACGGGAAAGACTCAGCAGTGATGTCTGCACGTCGATTTCATTGGCCATAAGGAGATTCACATCGATCTGCCCGGTCTCTCCGGCCTTTAGCCGGGCCTGGGCGATCTCGATGGATTGCTTGACGAGATCAAGATTCTCGCGGGCGATCTGCTCGGTGCGCTCAAGCGTCGCCAATTGAAGGAACTTCTTCTTCACGTCCGCGGCAAGATCGATACCGCTGCGGGCGACGTCGAGAATTGTCTGTTCGAGCTGGGCCTCGGCGATTCGGCGCTTGACCGGAATCTGCCAGAGATCGACCAGTTCCTGCGCAAAGGTCAGCGTCAGGTTGGATCGACCACCGCCCTCCGGGAATCGCGCCATGAATCCGATTGATGGGTTGGTCAGCAGGCCGGACTGTACCACGTCGGCTCGGGAGGCCCCGATGCTCGAGAACAAGGCCTGAAAGCCGCGATTCGTCAGCAGGGCGACCTGCACCGCCTCGTCAATCGTCAGGCCGTCCTGAAGAATCTCCGCGACACGCGCATCAACAACGGCGTCGGTATCGGGATCATACGCCACGGGTGCTTCGGTCCGCTCCGCCAGCATGTCACCGGTTCGTTGGAAGTCGTGCTTGGGATCGACGCGAGCGCACGCTGTCCAGAGTGACAGAAGGATGACGATGACGGTTCTTTTTGCGAGTCCGTTCACGCTGCTTTGGCCTGTTGGAATGTCGAAAAGATGTTCGCCTGAAGGCGGCGGGCGTCAGAAGGCAATCTGGAGCCTCAGTCCGGCGCCGAGATTGGGAGTCTCTTCGTTGTCATCGAGCCCGACCAGAATTCCCGGACCGATTGTCACGTGTTCGTTGAACCGATATTCGGCGGAGAATTCGAGCGCGTTGACGTTTGAGTGCCCCTCTTCCTCGCTCGATTCAATAAAATAATCGCCGATCAATGCGAGCGTGTCGCTCACTCGATACTTATAACCGGCGCGGGCGCCCCATTGAAAGTGCCGCAGGTCCTCGACATTGTCTCCGTTGGCGGTCTTGACCCATCCGTTCAAAAATGCGGTTCCGCTGCCCATTTCCTTGGCGAGGATGCCGGTGAGGGTGCCATCGACACCGGAGGAGTGATATCCCGTGGGCAGGCGAATCTCGGCCAGCGTGGAGATCGTGGGCATCATCCCATCTTCCTTGACCCATCGCTGCTGCCATCCGAGATCGATATCGGCGTTGCCTTCGACACCGCCAAGACCCATCTCGACGGGAACGCCGAGGATCAGTTGCATGTTTCGAAGGAACTCGTTGCCATCGGGCGTATACTGCAATTCAGTTGAGAGTTCGAATGGATCGTGCTCACCGGATGTTGTTTTCCAGCCGAATTCCAATTGAAGCTCCAGCTCCCCCGCCGGGCCCGGTTGACCGTCCTCAAGAGAGTTAAAGGCGTCAACGGATTGATGTTCAGTGACTAAGTCCTCTCTTGAAGCGAGAGATTGCTCGCTTCTTGTGGTTCCGCTTTCTTCGTAGCTAGTCGCCTCTTGATCCTGCATCTCTGCGAGACTCATGGGTTGATAGCGATAGGGATCGCCTTGAGACGAATCACGGCGTGCCGAACTCCTCGCCGGATCCTGGGCCGTTGACTGCCTGGTGGCGATCAAGCTGATCATCGATGCGAGAAACAGCCGCACATACAACTTTCTTGAAAAGCTCACAGGAGGTTCTCCATGTGGTTTGGGCACCGATGTGGGCAGCTAGTCGTTTGAGTCGTCCACTTCGTCGCCGAATTCTTCATGTTCGTGTCGTCGTCCATCGGGCGCAAGCCCCTGTTCATGGTGATGGTCACCCTGCTTGATACTCCGAGATGCGGGTGCTGTCCGCGTGCTTACTCTGGGCGCTGAGGGCCGCCGCAAAGACGATGAATCCGGCAGCAACAAATCCATACGAGCCAACGATACCAGACTTGCTCCTTCGCATCGCTGAACTTCCTGCGCAGCATACCGTCGCCGATCTTTGGTGCAAATCTGATTGAATCGGCTGTCGCATCTGCCAAGGACGATAGCAGGCACATTTAAACTGCTGATGACGGATAGATGACAAACCTGTCATCTCGATCGGCCCCCGAATAAGCCCTAACCACGAGTGCACCTCTGTACTAACCTTATGGAATACCTAAGGTGCTGCCGTGTGCTTGAGGCAACAACCCTTGAGTTCGTGACTTTGCCGTGGTTTCGGTGGGTAATTTGCCCCTACCCAAAACCGAGTAAAGCGATGCGCGCCGAAAAAGGGAGGTGCAACCCAGCGCAAGCTGACAACGAATGACACTTAGATTACAAAACTGTCATCTTTTCCCCACATGGCTGACATGTTTGCGCCTGGCCTTAGGATACCAATTCGCAATAGCGAGTTGAGAGGGAGTCGAAGAAAGCCATGCGTGCCCTGGTCATTGAGGACGACGTCGGAATTCGGACATTTGTCTGCCGCGGCCTGCGGGAATCAGGGTTTGTCGTTGAAGAGGCGATGGAGGGGTTTGAAGGCCATCGAATGGCCACGACGGAAGCATACGACGTGTTGATTCTCGATCTCATGTTGCCGGGTCGCGATGGCTTCAGCATTCTCCGCGATCTGCGGGGCATGGGCGTAAAGACGCCCGTCATCTGCCTGACCGCGCGCGACGCGGTAGATGATCGCGTCAGGGGACTTAATCTCGGCGCTGACGATTACCTCGTCAAACCCTTCAGCTTCGCGGAGCTACTCGCGAGAATTCACGCTACGCTGCGCCGCGGCGCATCGCTCGCGATGAACCCGATTGTGATTGGGGATCTGCGTTTGGATGTCATGGCCCGACAGGTGCACCGCGGCGACGAGAAGATCGAACTTTCAAGCCGCGAGTTTTCCCTGTTGGAATATCTCGCGAAAAACGCCGGACACGTCCTGTCGCGCACCATGATCCTCGAAAAAGTCTGGGATATGAATCAAGACCCGATGACCAACGTCGTCGACGTGCACATCAATCGACTGCGCAAAAAAGTCGATCACGGCTTCTCCAAGCCTTTGATCCATACCATTCGGGGCGTGGGCTATGTCCTTCGGGAGGAATAATAGAGGCCGTCCCGCGTTCACCGTCGGCATGCGGCTCACGCTTTGGGGGACTGCGGTCACATGCAGTGTGTGTCTCATTCTCTGCGTAGGGCTTTACATTGGGCTCCGCCTGTCACTCATGGGCGAAGTCGATCGGTTTCTGGAAGGCGAGGTACTCGAGTTCAGGTCGATTCTCTCCGAGGCCAATGATAATCTGCTGGAGATCGAGCAGGATATCCGTCGCGAGCTGGGCAGTCGGCTGAGAAACGACCTGACATTCCGCCTGCTTGATAGTCACGGCCGCCTGTTGGTGACGAGTGATCCAGACGATCGACTTCCACCTCAGTGGATGCCGCCGGCCCGGGACGCCGAAGACGAAAGCCGCGTCGTCTTAGAGACGGTTCCACTTGCCGGCCTCGATTATCCGGCACGGGTTTGCAGTCGATGGGTGACATTGCCGGACGGCTCGTCATGTCTTGCTCAGGCGACCTATCTTCTAGATCGTGTCAACAACTCACTGTCGATCTTTCGTCGTGCCTGTGCACTTGCCCTGTTGCTCGCGGCACTGCTCGCATTCGTGGGAGGCCGCTGGCTTGCGAACCGCAGTCTCGTGCCCGTTGGAAGGATGGCCAATGCCGCGAGACGCATCGGTGCGGCAGGTACCCTTTCAGAGCGAATCGACCGCACCGGCACGGCAGATGAACTCGACCGGCTGGCCGAGACGCTTAATGAAATGTTGGAGCGAATCGAGCGGCAGGTTCGTCAGATTCAGCAGTTCACCGCCGACGCGGCCCACGAACTTCGAACGCCGCTTGCCGCCTTAAGGGGGGGCGCCGAAGTGGCGCTTTCTCGAGCTCGAACATCTGAAGAACTCAGAAAGGTGATGGAAGAGTCGATCGAGCACTATGTGCGCCTGTCGCGCCTCACCGACGACCTTCTTCTGCTCGCGCGGGCAGATGCGGGCCACCTCGCGCTCCACGTTGAAAAGTTCCGGCTTGATCGGGCTGTGGCCGATGTGGTCGATCTCTATGCGCCGGCGGCGGGCGAGCACGGACTCGATCTGCGCCTTGGTGATTCACGCGAGGTCTGGATCGAAGGCGACAGCTCGCGAATCCGGCAGCTCGTCGGCAACATCCTCGACAATTCAATCAAGTACATTGGGAATGGAAAGCGAATTGACGTGAGCGTCGCCGTGGAGAATGGCAGGGCTGCCCTCCGCGTCAAGGACGACGGCGTGGGGATCTCGCCGGACGAAGTCGACCACGTCTTCGATCGCTTCTTTCGCGCCGACAAGGCGCGCGTTCATGAGAGCAGCAACGGCGCGGGACTGGGACTTGCGATCTGTCAGTCCATCGTCAAGCTGCACCAGGGCACGATCGACTTGCAGAGCACGCCGAACATCGGCACACAAGTCGTCGTCTCAATGCCGAGTATCGCCCCTCCGACTGCCCAATTCAGGACCGAACAAGTTCGCCATGCACCTCGTTCCTGAAACGCGGCCACTCCTTGCTTACCAAATCGGTGGTGAACTGCCAGTTGATTCGTTTGGATCGATGGTTCCGATTTGATTCCCATGCCTTCACTTGCTTTGTTAGGGCCTTTTCATCGGGGACGCGGCCGTTGAGAGCCTGCTTTTCCATCACG